>Ga0172381_10000228_pt1 | contig 68878 bp, 118 predicted proteins | sample Leawel6488metaG_FD_119754 | JGI IMG/M metagenome (GOLD analysis project Ga0172381, IMG submission 119754) | Leachate microbial communities from a municipal landfill in Southern Ontario, Canada - Leachate well 64-88 metaG | ecosystem: Engineered > Solid waste > Landfill > Unclassified | place... | reverse complement strand
TATTCATCGTGTCCTCCAGGTCGTTATAGCACGAGCTACGGTAGTGTTTGATAAAAACAACCAGCGGCACGACCGAGGATGTCGTGCCGCTGGTACCCCAAGGAGGAACCACCCACCCTAGACTTTGATGGATCGGACACAAGCCGAGCCGATGGCGTCGAAGAATTGGGCGATACGAGCAGCATCGGCACCGCACAATTCGGCGGCACGATCGATGGTGTTGGGCTGCAGGTAGGTCTTCTCGACGCTGACCAGCAACGCTTCCTTCTGCTCGGTGCTCAATCGCGGGTCGGCCATCAGGGCGTTGCTGACGACCTCTGCAACGACGTCAAACACCGTCTTGTCCTGCTTGTTCGCGGCCTGCTCATCCATCGTCACGAAATTGAACGAGACGACAGTACGCTTCTGGATGACTTTCGTTGCTCCATCCTGACCCAGCAGGCTTTCCAACAAGGCAACCTGCTCAGCGCTGATGGGATTCTGCTGGGACTTGTCGGCCATGATGTACGTGACCGATTCGCCGTTGTGATTGACGACGTTCACTGGGGTCGGTGGCAGGACGCTCATTTTGGCCGTCAGCTTGACGACCTCGCCTTGTGCGTAGGTCATGAGGCGACCTTTCGCCAACGCCCCCTTGTTCTTCGCGGTCTTCTCTTCGGCACCCGCTTCGATAGCTTCGGTGACGGCTTGGTTGAGGATGGCAGACTCACCGATGAGCTTGCCTTCGGTATCCAAGTCCTTTGGAAGCGTGATGACCGTGCCCTTCGGCTTCTTCGGAGTATCGGCGGCTTTCTGAACCGCCTTGGCGAAGAGGTTGGTTTTCGGAGCGGCCTGGGTCGTGATGGGTTCTTTCTCAGCGGCCTTGGTGGTGTGGGTGGCGACACAATCAACTGCTTTTTTGGCTTTTGCCATGACTTAAAAACTCCACGTCGTTAGGGTCGACGTAACCACTCGCCATTTGATTAGGGGCTGGCGTTGCCCACTCGCCATTGGAGGCTGGCGTTGCCTTGGTATTTTGTTATAGCACGAGAGGCGTGGGTTATTAACTGTCTTTGCATTTGTTGCAGCGTGGTTCGGATGCGGTATAGATGCCGCAAAACTCACAGGAGTACTCCTTGTCTCCAGGGTGCTCACGAACCCATTTACAAACACAATCAAAACCCATCTGCGGATTACCGCATGTGCAAACGCCAGTAAAGTCGTCGTTATTCATAAGAGCATCCGGGCTGAATCGAACAGCCATTGTGTCCTGAAAGAATTTCGAATCCTCCCAAGGCTGCATGCAACGCCCATACCATTTGGACGACGGATGCGGTTTTATTGTCCTTCGTGCATGTCTTGAATAGCACGAATGACGTCGCGATTTGTGACACGCTTTACGCCATCCAGCTTCTTGTAGATGACGAAGAACGTAACGATGGTATCCCATCCGAGACCATCGACATCAACAACGATCGATTTCGCACTGGGATTTTTCAACGCGATCTTGACGGCATCGTCGAGGTAGTCGACAAAATCACATTCATTGATACGTTCGCCGCAAAGGCTGTGCTCGAAAAGGATTTCAACTTTTGGTGTTCTAGTAGTCATTAGTACCGCCTTTCGATCTGCTCTTCGTTATCGCTGCGAATCGACCCGTCGTAGTTGGTCCTCAAGTAGAAGCTGTCCGTGATGAGAACGAGCACCTTGTCCATCGAGTGCTCGACCTCCTCAAGCATTTTGGCATAGTCCTTTACCTTGCGCTGCTTGAAGTATTCTTCTGCGGTTGCCTTGGTCATAGCACGACGAACGTTGACACGACAACGTGATGTGTCGTAGCGATGGACGTCAATGCTACGTAGATCGACCGGCCTGCCTAGCTTGGCGAGGACTTGCTCCTCCGTTAGCTTCGTTGGCAGCTTGACCGGCTTCTCTTCCGGTGCATCCTTTGACGTCCTTCGTGTCTTCGTTGCTGTCATGTCAGCTCCTGCTGTGGTTGCGATGCTTGGTTATAGCACAACATATGTCATTGGTTAATCTCGATCGGCTGCGTTGATATGCACCCGCCTTTTAAATACGTCGCCAGGAATTAATTCCCTGTGGCTGTCGTGCTATAACGAAACAGGAGGAACCACAAAATGGTCCAGCTTGACGAAAATCAACTCGCCGAAATCATCATCCCTCTATGCCATTGGTGCGGAGAACCACTAGACGGCGCTGGGGAGAACGGGATGCACGGCCCCTGCGCTAATGAGTGTAGTGAGGCAACCAGAGAAGCAGCCAGAGAAGCGGATGCCTATGATGAATAGTTCTGGGAGTATCTAAACTCCGGGTAGCTATTAACGCCACGACGGTCTCGTGCTATAATGAGACAGAGGAGAACACACATGGACAAAAACAAGCTAGCACAACTTCGCTCGGCGATCGATCGAGCGGCACAACTCTACTACACGCCCGGTTGCGAATCGCCAGTCACCGACGACGAATTCGAAGCGATGATGGGAGAACTGCGGGAAGTAGCTCCGGACGACCCCCGTCTGACTCGCATCGGCACTCCGTTCTCGACAGAGGACATGAGGGAGAAGCGGACACACTCGATTCCTATGGGGTCGCTCGACAACACCGATGGTGGCATCAGCGGGTTTGCGTCATGGTACGACAAGACTTGTGCTCTGCTCGGCGTCGAGAGCTTCGCCGTCAACGCTTCCTTGAAAATGGACGGCAACAGCGTGGCATTGAGCTACGCCAACGGTGAGTTTGTTGAAGCGATCAGCCGTGGTAACGGTGAAATCGGTGAATCGCTCACAGCCAACGCTGTAAAGTGGATGGGTGTCCCGACTTGCTTGCCCGTCACATTCACCGGCACGATTCGCGGCGAAGCGATCCTATACAAATGCTGGTTCGATGCAATGAAGGAGAACGACCCGACACTCACCAATCCAAGGAACGTCGGCAGCGGTATTCTCGGTCGTACCGACGGTACGCAGAGCGAATCAATCAACTTCGTTGCTTTCAACATCGTCGACCCCAAGGCGAGTTTCTCATCATTGAGCACGAAGTTCAAGGTTCTGAGCAAGCTCGGCTTCAACCCTGTGCAGCACATAGTCATCAGCGGCACTCGCGATGAAGTCATCAAATCGTTCGAGGACTACTTCGCTGAAATCGAATCCAGACGCCCCACACTGCCGTTTGAGATTGATGGCGTCGTGGTGATGGTCGATGACGTCCCAGCACAAAAATCAATCATGAAGGACCGCAAGGACGAGCTACGACCGAAGTACGGTCGGGCTGTGAAGTTCGTCACCGCCAAAGCACAGACCACAGTGACCGGCGTGACGATCACCATGGGACACACCGGCTCCATCATCCCAACAGCGATCTTGGAGCCAGTCTTCGTCGGTGGCGTCACTGTCACCAACGTCCTGCTCAACAACTGGAACGCGGATAGCGAAGCCCCGTCAGCCGCTCACGTCGCCATCGGTGATACCGTTGAGATTGCCAGACAAGGTGACGTCATCCCGAAGATCGTCCGCGTCGTCGATCGTCCAATCGACCGCCAGCCGATTGAAGAGCCGAAGGTATGCCCGGTTTGCGGCTCACCGACGACACGAATGCTCCGAGACAAGGAAGGCGTCGTCACCTACTGCACGAATGCCGACTGTGGTGGTGCATCGGTTCGCAAAATCAAGCACTACATCGGCGACTCCGATAAGGGTGCGGGCATCATGGGTGTCGGCGATAGCGTCCTCGAAGCTCTTACGAGTGGCGGACTCGTCAGTACACCCGGCGATCTGTACCGTCTCCAGGCCGAACAGTTGGTCGATTTGCAGATCGGTACGAGCAAGAGTGGCACACCGATTCGGCTCGGCAGCAGCAGAACTGCCAACCTGCTCGCAGAGATCGAGAAGTCCAAGCAGCTTCCGCTCACCAGATTCCTCGGTGGTCTCGGCATCTCACTGCTCGGTCGGCGTCGTGTTGAGATCGTTGCCCAGGAGCAAGGGCTGACGACGCTTGAGGACTGGCTGAACGAGGAGAAGCTTGCTGCAATCCCCGGTGATGTGACGCGAAAGACGATCATCGAAGGGCTGCAGAAGGTGCGTCCCATCATCGACGACCTGCTCTCTGTTGGCGTCGTCGTCTCACCGGTCGTACCCATCGAAATCCTGGAGACTACGACCGTTGTAACAGCCGATGACGGCGTGACTGCCCCCAAACAGATTGCCGGATCGACATTCTGTTGGACTGGTTGCCGTGATTACATCGCCGAAGTGAAGGCTAAAGGCGGCATCGAGAAAAGCGGCGTCAGCAAAGGACTCGATTATTTGGTCCAGAAAGATGCGACGTCATCGTCCGGCAAGACTATGAAGGCCGAAGCACTCGGCACGAAGATTATTAGTATCGACTGTTTACGTGAAGTCCTAGACGGCCTGCGAGAACTACCATGATTAACGTTGTCGTTCACATTGAAGGCGGATGTTGCACTTCGGTTGAAGCAACCGAAGACGGTCACGAGATCGAATTTGAACTCGACGTCATCGACCACGACGCCGAACACGTCGGCGACCTCGGTTAATACTGACCTGTCCTCGTGCTATAACCAAGCAGGAGGACACACAGATGTCGAAATACCGAGTTTGTAAGTGCTGCGGTCAGAAGGTGCATCCCAGAATCCATTGCTACTACAGCGGTGATGGCTGCTTGTCGTTGAACTGGGTCTATGGCAAGGACGAGCTTGCGGTCGGCTGTCATCATGTAACAAAGGCCCAAGCCCAACGTTATCTGATGCGGAAGGAGAACAAGCACCTATTCGACCGCAATTGGTTGCCGATTCTCATCAATGGCCGGTGGAAGCTTGCCCGCTATGTGAAGCGGACCGGACCGAACCGGCTCAACATCAGCGGCCATGTTTTCTACTACAGCGGCGTCAAGATGAAGGACGGCCGTATTTGGGATTGCGATCTCAAAGTCATGTTCAAGATGCGGGTCAAGGGCAAGCTTGTCGAGCACGAAATGCAGAACGTCAGCATTCGTGGCGAGATTCGCTTCTTCCTTGAGAATGAGAAGGTCCTCAAACCGCAATTCAAGGACTTCAAACCGGTCAATGGAGAGATTTGATGACAGAAGTCAAAGAAGGCAAGACTTACGTTCATCGGACCGAAAAGGTGACGTATTCCTTTAACTCGAAAAAGGAGTTCATCTACCTCGGCCAGTTCGTGAAGATTGTATCGTTCAATGTTGACGAGACGGCCAACATCGTGACGCGGCTCGGTGAGTACGCCACCGTCCAAATGGACGAACTCAAACCAAAACCGACCGTGTTTTACGATGACATTCCGGTTGCTGAATCACATACGCCAATCGAGTATGACGGCCAGCCGGTGGTTGGTGATGCCGTCGATGGTCGTAAGGTTTTACGTGTGAAGCCGATAACGATAAGCACCATCGTCGGGTACAACCACGATTGTAAGACGTTGGACGACAACATCCGGCTCCTGCAGCACAAACACCGCCCTATGGTGTTCTGGTGTGCCGAAATAGGGTAGGTTAACTGCCCGCCCTAGTCGTGCTATAACTAGTTACAGGAGAACCACCATGTTAGATCGACAAGAGATTACGCTCGACGCTGCCAACATCCGTGACGACAACAGCGAGGATGTTGCTCGTATCGTGGTCGAGAACGAGAAGGGCGAGAAGGCCATCGTGTTCGTCACCGTGCAGATGGTGCACGGTCGGCCACGGTTTGCACTCATCGCCAAGAAGAACAAGGGAAACGAAACCGAAATGCGGGCCACACCAGATTGGAGGTTGTAATGAACGCAATACTTCACGACATTTCTCTCGAATCCGACGCCGTACTCAAGATCAAGGTTGCCGTTGATGGCGACGAGGGTCTCGGCATTTACATCGCTGGCTACTCGACCAACTGCGCCGCAGATGATTATGAAGATGCCATCTTTTACCTCGAAATCCAAGACGGCAAGCCTATTCTTCGCGTTTGGGCCGACATCAACCAAGAGGAGCCGACTCACACCATCGACCTATCTGGTGCCAATGTGAATCGGCGATTGACGCGGTTTAAGGGGAATCTCTACTACCTGGACGAGGAGAAGGCCAAGCACCATCTTGGTAGCTTCGAGGAGCAGGCCGAGACCGCCGTAGCACTTGAGCGGAAGGTCCTCGACAATCTTTGGGATGACCGGCTCGATGCGGCCAGTTGCTCGCCTCATTTTGAGTACGAGATAGTCAGCTAGTTTCCACCCTGGAAACCGAAATTGGTAGATAGTACGCTTAATTGGCGTACTAATCTATCAAAAAGGTGACTACAGGATGGCCGTAAGATTGTTTAAGCTTTCAAGTGGTGAGCTTATCATCACCGAAACAGATAGTGAGCAGGTCGAAGTAGACGGGCGGCAGTGTCTTATTATTAACAGGCCGCTCCAAGTGCTCATAATGGAGCAGGGCATTGCACTAAGAATGTGGATGCCTTGTGATCTGACTCGACCTCTCAACCTTCATATCGATTCAATTGCCGCTGATGCCGTGGTACCTGAACCGTTCGCGAGGGAATACCAATCGAAGTTCAACGCAAACAACATCGTTGCACCGCCAGAGCCTAAGCTAGTCGTTCCCGGCTAGTGGCTTGATGGTTATCACGAACTGTTCGTCGGTTTGAACGTGTATCGTGCAATAGTCCTCGTCGCACGAGACGTCGGTTATGCCGTGCTTCTTGTATTCCTGTGCGAGGAAGTCGTAGACCAGCTTCCCTAGTTCACTTTATGGCATGGTTAGTCGAGGTAGATGGTTCGGATGACGCCTTCCACGGGCAGAGCAGCCGTGTCCAAAGCTGGTCCGGTGCCGCCGAAGTATGGTGTTAAGGCTTGAGCGAGACGCAGCAGTTTATGCTGCAAGGCTTGGGGCGACTCACACGATACCTTGATGGGGTCGTAGCAACCAGCCGTCCGTAAGCACTTCTCAACGATCTGCACATCGGTCAGTTCGGCTACCTTCTGGGTTTTGCCGTTTTCGGCCAAATAAGCCTTGATGTGCTTGCAGGACTTCGGAACCTCCTTGGAGAAGATCCATCCCTTGCAGTTGCAATGGTGAATCCCGTCCTTGAGCCGAATCTTGTATGGCTCTTCGCCCGGAGTGGTACGGCTCTGAACATGGCATACAACCACGCCGTATTTCTGGATTTTGTCGTTTTCGGTCATCGCCATTATCGTAATCCTCAAAAGAAATTGGACTTCGCTGTCGCCTCTAACTTCGCGATGCCCTAAGACCAGGAAGCTGTCGCAATGCGACGGTGGCACTGGTACCGGTCGATTTGTTATAGCACGACTCGCTACACCCTTCAATTCTTGCCGTATCCCGGCATCGTCCGGATGGCAGCGGCGAGAATCTTCGCCTTCGCCATATCGCCAGCTTCTACGGCGTCGAGAAGGTGGAAGAACACCGCCCTTGCTTCCTGGTTGACCGGCTCCACTTGCGGCGTCGTCATGCCCTTCCGCTGTCGCATGGCAATCAAAGCCGGATGGTCAGGATTGGCATGGCCGACAACGTTTGGGCGATGCTTCGGACCGAATTTGTATTGAGCACCTTGGCCCTTGACCAGGACACCGACAAACGGGTTGGCCGGTCGATTCGGCTTGATATCGACGACGACCATCTGCTGTCGGCCACCATAAAGCTGCACGATATCGAAAAGCTTGATCTCTGGCATCGAGGTCGTCGTCATGGTTCTCCTCATGGCTTCCAATCCGGCTTGGATTTGGGGGTTCGGATGGATAGGAGCAAAATCGGCGGCTTGCATTTCATTCTCCCTATGTGATGGTTCCCTCGTACTTGGTTATAGCACGACTAGAGGGAACTATTAACCGGGACGCTAGAACTTAGCGGCTTTCGATAGCAACCCTAAATCACGTCCTAGGAAGCGTTGGATGGCTTTTACGTCATCCCTTAACATCCGCTCGTGGTCGTCGTATTCGAAAATCCATGAACCAGATAGCAGATTGAATCTCGATGCTATCAGCTTCGCTGAATTCCTCACAGGCGAATCATCACCGTGCAGTATGAGATACTTTACGGGAGCACCCCGTTTCAAGATGCCTTTAGTTACACGGCCACGAGGAAGCCCGCTGTAATAGTTTGATATGCTCCTGACCGCTGCAGGGTCATCGAGACGCAGCATGGTGCTAGACCATTTCTTCCAGATCGTCGCATGATCTAGGTCAAGGCCATGGTTAGATGGGAATTGCGAATCGAAAAACGACTCCAAACGCCATCCTGATACTAGTGGAATCCAGAAGTATATGCCGGTTTGCGGTTCTTTTTGACCCTCGACAAGGTGCCGCAAGAACCTCATAGCTGCTGCTCGTCTACGATAGTCCTTGATCCCCTCCTCGTCAATCAAGGACAACGTTTTCCAACCGTTCATTTCTGATAACTTCATGATAGGGTCTCCAACCTATCTTTTCAGAACCCGTTCTGCTTGAGCCATTCGACTTCGGCAGCAAGCGCGTCCGACCGTAATCGTCGTGGTTCTAGCTTCGGACCACCGACCGGTGACATGTCGGCTTGCCACATAATGTCGCCAGCTATGCTCTTGACCGGCTCCACGTGGCTTGCACGGCTGATTGTGGTTTCGCCTTCGTCGTAAAGAGGAGCAAAGGCGTCGTTGTGAATCGCACTGATGCTGCCGTCTTCATGGATCGTCATTTCAATGGTGCACATGATTCGCCATGGTCTGCTGGTACATTTCTGGGGTGGGTTTGTCGGCGGTGACGGTGCCGAGAGCGCGTTCGACGGTCTTCGTGACGTCTTTGCAGGCTGTGCCAGCCACGCCATTCACCTTGATGGTCGGTGTCCCGTCAGGAGCGATTGTGATTTCGACGACTTGCATGGTTGGTTCCTTATCGTTTTGTGCAGACGAGCCGCACATTGCCGTTTTGGTCTTGCTTCTCGCTGGTCGACCATCCCTGATTTCGCATAGTCTTGGTGGCGACCGCCACGCCGTAGCGTTGCTTAAGGTGGGCCATGCCTTGGCCGAACACCTTAGTCAAGCCACCAGCACTCCACTCGTCGGCGACGACCCGGAAAGAGCCGTTCGGCTGTTTGACCAAGCCGATGTCGTAGCTGCACTGTGGGTGGCTGATGATATGATCACACTTGCCGTAGTTCTCAGGCTTGATGCCTTGGCGATACGCGGCGTTGTCCGCGCTGTAGTCGTTCATCCAGCGGCCATACCACCGGAACGTCTTCTGATCCCTGACAAGCTCGGCTCCGAGAGCTTTCGCAGCCGTTTCGAGAGCTTGCAGGTCCTTCACTTCGAGTTGGATTGCTACTACGTGCGACATGGTTGGTTCTCCTGTACCTCGTTATAGCACGAGGTGACTATTTCCTTAATCGAGGTTGATGACCCTAATAGGGGTGTCAAGGTCAGGTATTTCTAAGGACTTCGGCTTGTTTTGTATGTCGGGTGGTTGGCCGGTCGTTGGTGGCCAGTGTATGGTTGAACCACCATAGCACCAAGTTGTACCAGTCCCCCAAGCCGTTGTCGTATCGGTGTCCTGCTTAAAGTAGATCGGCTCGTTGTCGGTTGTGTGGTCGAACAGTCCGCTATTGTCGAGGTTCGAGCCATCAGACCCGTCAAGAAGATAGAAGGCGGCTCGAATTGCTCGATATGGCCAAAGGAGGATACGCCAGAAGCTATTCATCGTCATCTTCATCGTCGTCAAGGTGAAGAACTCGGTTCGGCAACTCCTGCAGGAGTTTGTCCAGGTTCTCTTTCACCACTGACATACGTGAAGCGACGAACGTCGAAGCTTCTTCATCCTCTCGGATTGATTCCGGAGTGCGACCGGCGAGAACTTCTTTGGCTTCGTCGGCAAGCAGAGCCAATTCCTTATCGCCGCAGACGTTGCGGGCTGAGAATAGCTCCAGGAAATCGACGATCTTGGTGATGGTCGTGGCAGCGAACTTCTTGCGACTCCCATCGGGTCCAGGGGTCAGACGCTCAACAAGGTGCTCGATTAGCTTGTGGAAGCCGACACGAAGGGCAGCTTTGACCTGCAAGGCCATATCCTTGATTTCATCTGTATGCCGCTTGTTTTCCTGGTAGGCAATCGCTTTGCTTACCTTCTTGTCGTTGGACGGCGACCAATCAAACCAACGTCGCTCGACCCAGAATTTGGAGCGAAGAGCAAGCCGACCTGCTTCGGTGCTTACGTCGAAATAGTTGGTGGCGTCGAACTGGTCTTTCAACTCGATCTTGGCTTCCTCTACCAAGTCGGCGTATTCGGCGACGAAGTGGTCGGCCCACGTGTTGTATGCCTGCTCTGCGTTGTCAATCTTGTCGTTGAGATCATCGACCAGCGGCAGCGGCATCAGGTGGGTGCCCTCCGAGAACGGAGAACCCGGCACTTCTCGCTTCTTGCAATAGCGGCGAAGATCACGAGCGATCAACAACATGTCGTCGTAGTTCTCGCTTGTCATGATCTTCTTGTTGAGACCCAGACGGTCCTTGTTGGCGGCTGTTTGTATCTTGGCGATGTTTCCCTTGCGAATCAGGCCGGTCTTGTGAAACCGGAGTAATAGGCAAGTCGTTAGGTCGAGGATGTTCACTTCGGCCTTATCTTCTGCTCTGGCTTCTTCGATGGCTGTCATTTTGTTCTCCAATGTGGATTTCGTTCCGGTACTTGGTTATAGCACGAATACCGGGAATTATTAACCCCGACAATCGCCCCCGCCGACCGGGGGCGACCGCCGATACCCCTACCGCTTCGAGGGGTCCGCCAACTTAGGTTTCTTGGCCTTGAACCGGATCACCTTGATGATCTGATACCGGCGAGCCTCACCGATCATATAATCGCCATGTGGCCCCGTGAACAAACGATAGTCCCCGACGAGCCGGTCGAACACGATCCAGACGTCCACGCGATGCTGGAACACCAGCGCACGAGCCTCACTGAGCAAGCCACGAGAACGGACAGCCGACAGCATATCAGCGTACAGCATAGCACCACCAGGGCAAGAGTAAGGAATAGTAACCGCCATCCCCTGGTTATAGCACGGCGAGCGGGAATTATTAACCGCTGCAGAGAGAGCATGAAAAGAGGATGCCCCTCCCAGACGACCACGAGCCATCTGGGAGGGGCAGCACACACAGGATTAGCCTAGGTTCAAAGCCCGTTCCGGCTCGACCTTCTTCGGAATCTTGTAGACGCCTTGATGACTGGCGGACAGGTAACGGTTGTCTGCCGATGCTCGAAGGCTTTGGATTTCCTCTCGATCGGTCAGGCCGACCGGCGTGATGTAGGTGGCGGCATCGGCAATCGAAATGTCCATTCGATACGCCTTGTCGCAGCACTTCTTGATGTTGCGAGCCACCCAGCCGTCATCGTCATCGAAAGGCTCGTCCTTGATGCCGTACTTCTTGAGCCACACATCCCAAATCGGGCTGCGTTCGGCCTTCGGTGGCAGATCAAAGAAGAATGTGTCGGTGAATCGGGACTTCATGGCCGACGACAAGCCGCTGATGCTGTTGCTCGTCGCCAGCCACAGCGTATCGGTGCCGCCGATAGCTTGCACCACCTTCAACGCCGCTCTGATGTTGGTTTGGCTTTGACCGACCAAGGAACCTTGCATAGCTCCAAGGTCAATCCGGATGACAACGCGGTCGAACTCGGAGCCAACCGCCTTGCAGATGGCTGACTTACCGCAACCAGGGACACCCAATAGCATGACGCCGAAGACATCGAAATCTTCCATCCAGGAAAGCAACGTGCCTTCCTGGTCCTGATTGACGCCGCTGGTGTCGCCACGAGAAGCCAAACCGGTCTTCTCGATTTCATCCAACCAGACGATCACTTTCGGCTGTCGCTTGCCGGTCATGATGCGGCTTAAGTAGGTCTTGATCTGGTCAAGACCACCAAGGTCCGCGAACTTCTCGCCACCCCGATGGATCGAAAGCCCCTTCGTCTGCTCGACTTGCTTCCGCTTCGCAACCCAGCAGTGTTCGAGATCGATGCCGAATTTCGGCTTCTGACCGATGACCGGTTCGCTACGCAAGGCCATCGAAATGACCTGCTCTGCTCCAAAGTGAGGCAATCCCTTGACGGACTCGACAACACGGCCAATCGCGTCGTCATCCGCCACCGGTCGCTTCGTCTTGACGCCGGTGCCTTCGCATTTCTTGCAGGATGAACGAGGAGCATTCTTGCCCTGATTTGTGCAGTCGCACTGGCTTGCCAACTTATCAAGCCCCTTTGCCAACTTCGCTAGCTGCTCCTCGTTGGGCATCGGCTCGTCGATGATGACGACATCGTTCTTGAGATTGAGTGGTAAGACGATCACTTCGGACAGCAGGACGAGGGTCTTACAGGACGCCTTGAACTTGTCGCGAAGATTCCAGACGGCTTGCTTGACGACCGGGTTTTCGAGCCAATCACAAGCACCCAGCATGAAAACGATCGTGTTTTCTGGTAGAGTGTCGGGATTAGCGAGTTGGCACAAGAACTCAATCGGCTGCGTGATTTGCGGGTTTTCGTTCAGAGCGGACGCCGATTTCAGCGCCGCTTGATTATGACCAACAATTCCACTTGCCGCATTCCATGCCATCACGGGGGACGGGACAGGGATTTCGCTGCATTCCTTCAACAGCACGCTGATGGTAGCGGCAGCATCGTTCGATTCGATCCCAATGAGAGGGACACCAACACGACGGGCAGCGATGAATTGTTCGGTGAAAGAGAGCATGGCTTTTTATCCTGTGTGTTCGGAGCGGACCTCCCGCCCTCGTGCTTAGTTATAGCACGAACAAAGGGAATTATTAACCGAGGGCCGGTTTACTGGACCGGCCCTCGGACCCCCATCAGATCACAAGCCGGTCACTCTTCGACCCGCTTTTCCGAAACAATCTCGACGGTCATTTTGAGCTTGTACTCGATGCCGTCGATGGTGGTGACGGCGGTGCCATCCATGTTGAATTCGACATGGTGGCCTTTGGTGTACTCGTCATGCCATCCTGTCGCAGTTTTGATGGGCGTTTTGTGATCCTTGTCGTAGACGCTCATGGTGTCGGTGCAAGCGACAGCCGGACTGATGAGCATTTCAAAGACTTCTTGCAGAACTTGTTCTTTCGTGATCATTTTGATTCCCGTGTGTGTGTTCGGGGCGGGCCTCCCGCCCTCATGCTTAGTTATAGCACGAGAAGCGGGGATTATTAACCGAGACTAGGCGACGGCTTCGGCGACGGCTTCATCTACCATCTGTTGAAAATACCCGCTAGTTTTGATGAAGTCTTGTGCGTTCTTGTAGGAGCAGTTCCCAAGGTAGTTCGTTCCCTCACGTTTCCCGCCAAGGACCGTAATCTTGACGGTGCACCAACCCCATCGACCCTCTGCCGTCTTCATGACCTCACGGACGGTTTTTGCGTAGCCTTTCATCGATCCGGTTCGCCTCTCGGATTGCTCTGGCGTCTCGTCTTCGGCCAATGCTTCGATGGTGATGGTGAGCTTGTTTTTGCCGGTTGCCATTTCGATTCTCCTGTGTGTTGGTCATCCCTCGTACTTGGTTATAGCACGGAAGGCGGGAATTATTAACCGGCTTGCTGGTCCTTGAAGGCAAATTCAAGTTCAGTGATGTGCTTGTCGGCCAGAGTCTTTCGAGCCTCTTGCTCTATCTCAGCGGTCCATTCTTCTCCCTGAATACACCGCCAACCAGACCCCCAACTGACGCGAAAATACGGCTTGCCAGCTATGACGATCTTCTCAACAGGAATCAAGACCGGTGGTATAGCGTCGTCGTCCGGTTGAAAACAGCCGATGTTGTATTCTGCTGGACCGTATTTCGCCAACGTTTCACCTTCCAGCGGTCGCTGTTTTCTCCCAAATGTGACACGGAAGCGAAAAAGACCGTTGTGCCCCTCGATCTTCCAACGATTTATTCGCTTGCCGTTTTTCATGGCACGTTGTGCCAAAGGTAGATTGTTCATTTGTTTTCGCCGGTTCGACAGGGTTTCGGCATCACCTTCCATCGGTTGCTGAGAAGAGCTTCCAGATGCGTTTTGTCCAGCGTACTGTGTGCCATCAGGGCGGGGTTGACGTTATCGGCAGGTCGTCAAGCGCGTTCTGGAAGACGAAGGCAACCTCAACGGTCCCTGAATGCGGCTCTTCCCAAAGACGCACTTCGCAATGCTTCATCAGCATTTCTCGGTTGCCGCTCTTTTCGATCTTGAACTCTGGACCAAGCTTCCGCAAAAGCCGATCTCGCCAAGTGGTGGGAGCAACACCAACATCGCCCTCCAAGGAACAAGCTCTGTAGTCTGGCATCATCATTCTCCTGTGTGTCGGAGCGGTACTCCCGCCCTCGTACTTGGTTATAGCACGAGGGCGGGAACTATTAACCGGAAGGCCGGTCCACTTCGGTGGACCGGCCCCGCCCCGCGAAGCTACACCCCTACAGGTTCGGCGTCTGATTTCTCCAGGTCAGCCCGCATATCAAAACCCCAGTCAGATTGGATTTGGGCTGCGGCTGCGGCGAATCGGGGGCTATCGAGAATCGACCGGATTTGATTCTTTCTCTCTTCCGGCTTCCAGGACAGACCAGGATAAAAGTCCCATAAGAAGTCCTCGAAATCGTCGTAGCAATCGGGGAGGCCGTTCGCGGCGACACCCTCAAGATGACGGAGGTTGAACTCGACAAACCAAGCATCCGAATGCATTTCTCCCACTTTGGATGCTTCGGCCATCATGGCGTCATGGATGGCAACTTCATTTTCAACGACGTGCGGATAGAAACGAGACATGTGAAACTCCTGTATGTACAAAGGACGGAACCCCCGCCCATGTCAGGTTATAGCACGACGAGCGGAAACTATTAACCGGGCTACTTGAGCAGCAATTCACGCTGCCCACCAGCCTTGTGGTTGACCGGTCTCGGCGGTTTAACTGACTTGCCGGTCAGCTTCGCTTGGACTCCGTTCTCGATCAGCTCCTGCAATTCTCGCGTTCGGCGTCTGATCTCGTCATCCATTTCAGCACGGACTTGCTTCTCGGCTTCGGCTCGTGTGATCTTCTCCACGGCATGGTCGTGCCAACGCGACCACCCATAGAACTGACAGATGACGCTGCGAAGACTATTGAGCGTTTTCTCGTTCACTTCGACGGCCACTTCTTTGCCGTCACGTGATTTGATGTTCAAGACGATACCTTGCTTGGTGCAATCGAGCAATGTCCTACCACAATAGTCGACAATCGTCGGGTGGCGGTCTTCGTGTTTGTGCCTGTAGTCTTTCCAAGGCTTTCCCGGAATGAGTGCCATCTTATTCTCCTGTGTGCGTCCTTGGGTGGTTATTTCGTTTGTGGCGGGATTGTCGGGTCTTCCAGCACTTCCAAACGCCATTGGTCGATGACCGGCTTTTTGTCGAGTTTCGCCAACAGCCGCTCCTTGTCCTGGTCGGAATGTGCGATCAAGACCGGATTCAGAGCTTTGTGAAGGCTCACGACGTCCTTCTTCGCGACATAGGCGACCTCGACCCATCCGGTTCTCAACGTCCTGGTCCAGAGGAAGACCTTGCATTGTTTCACAACCGCGAAGGTCGTTGCCGTTTCCGAGATTCGGAAGTCACTTCCGAGCTTTCTCAGTAGACGTTCTTGCCATGTTTCAAGCAAGGTTTCACGAATGATGCAGATCCGGCTGCGTGTCATTTTCGTAGCTCCAAGTTGAGTCGGTTTCGTCTGCTTGGTTATAGCACGACGAGCGGAAACTATTAACCGGACCGTTTGGATACTACGACGCCCATGGTGACGACGAGCCACCATGGGCGTTACACAGGAACATTATTTCGGTTTTTCGAAAGTGACTGGCGGACCATCCCACATTCGAATAGGTCGAGCAGGATAAAGCACTATGTCGCCTTGAGCGTTCAGTTTCACCATCCCTAGGGTGTTGCCAACGCCGTCCTTCAACTTCGTCAACCTAGAGGTTAACTTAATCTGTTTTGTTTCCATAGAGGAAAGGGCTAAACCACTCCTATCGGCAAGTCGGTCTTTTCGGTCGTCACCTTACCGCCGTTTCGGACAGCCCAATCGGCACGACTGGCGAAATCCCTTTGGGCGTCTCGGTCGTCCCAGTCGATAACCCGCTTGTGACACTCGCCCGTGTCGGCATAAAAGACAGTGCAGAGGACCTTCAACACGATTCATTCCTTTCCAGGTAGGAAACCAACATCACCACTCGCCGATGATCTCGCGAAGCTCCTTTTCGAAGTCGTCGCTACGCCACGAGTTCAGGCCGAACTCGATGACACCGGCACCCAGCTTCTCGCGGTCAAATACGGCCACATTCCCCTTGTCCTTGAAGACCGTCGCCACCATCTTGTAACGTTCTCCCTCGAAGATGGAGTCGAAAGTAAGGACACAAAAGCCGTTGCCGACCATGCCATTTCTGTGGTAGGCTTTTTCAACCGTTCCAGGAACGATGGCAACGTCTTTGCCTTTCCCTGACCACTTCGGCACCGCTACTGGACCGAGTTTCGCTTTGCCGATGGCTTCACGCTGATGGCTTCTCATGCTCTCCCTTTCCAGTTAGGAAACTAGCCCACATCCTCGACGACCACGTAGCTCAACGTCCAGAGCGGGTCTTCGTTCTCGAATTCAGCTCTGGTCAGATAGACTTCGCCGGTTTCGTCGTCGGCGTCGATGTTGAGTGGCCCTGTATCTTGAGCCTCCTTGACCATCTGTTCGGCGATTTCAGCGATACGGGTTAGGGTCGCCTGTTTGGTTGACCTGACGGCCAGTATCTCGTTCTGGTAGTCCATCTGGTTGCGGACGATCACGAACATAGTCGTTCTCCTGTGTCGGTTCTGGCTGGCGGTGACGGCAGGGAGGGTGCAAGCACCGGTGCTGACGTGGAGGACAGCCAGAACCGACACCTCCCCGAAGGGAGGGCGGATGGCGGTTCTGCTAGATGGAGCAGACGACTGGGATTGCCGCCATGAGTTTGTCTTCGCTGGCACAGAGGGTCATGTCGACCAGGGTACGGGCACGGTCTTCGTCGGCGGGTGTCGCTTCCCGGTCGACGGCGATCTTGGCTACGACGTTGTTGACGAGGCGGCTGACGGTCTTGTTCAGGTCTTTCTTGGTCATTTCGCGGAATCCTGTGTAGTACCAGGGTCGTGAGGGCCGGACCGAATTCGGTCGTCTCGTCACCCTCTCCCGGTACTTGGTTATAGCACGCGACGAGCCGGTCATTAATTCTCTCTTCGCCGACGAGCCGGTTAATAGTTCCCCTCTGTCGTGCTATAACAAGGTGGATTTCACCATTGTTTTTCTTTTTCGGAGTTTTACATGCCTCGTTTCTACCAGTGGGATGAGTATGCTAACAGCGACATCGCCGAAGGGTTTTCGACCATCGCTCTTCAAAAGGGTCCGCGTGGTTCTGATCCGTTCGTCGTCGAGTACGCTCTTTTGTTGCTTGAGGACGCCGTTGCTCGTGGTCTTCCAGACTTTTACCAACAAGAGGTGTACAAGAACGAGAACGCTTTCAGGATCTTCTTGCCTGGATTCTTTTTCATTCTTGGGTCTCCTCCCGATAGGCGATCTTGTCGCATTCGTTTGTTGCGTCTTATAAGCGACTCTCCCCGTTTCTCTCCTGTTGTTGATGCTGTTCAGCGCGACTGGGGCGTTGATCTTCGTGCTGAGTTTGAAGCGTCTGCGTAGTACGGTTAATAGTTTCCTCCTCTAGTGCTATAACTAGGTAGGAGGAAAAGAACATGAGATCACCAGAGTTCAAAGCAGCCTGCAAACTGGCATTCGACAGAGTGGTTGACCTGTCGAGTGAAAACGACGACAGCTTTTGGGGTTTCGGCCTTCCAGGATTCAAGCCGATCATGGCGACGATCCGCCAAGCAGCCAAGGCCATCCGATACCAATGCTGGCAGCTTGACGGTGGTATCGACAACGACAACCTACAGGAATGTCGGGTTGCCTTCCGCAAGAGCGTCACCGTCGTCGGTTAACAGTTCCTTCTGCTCGTGCTATAACCAAGTAGGAGGAAACCACGATGGGATACCAAAAAGAGATCGAGCTAGCCAAGAGCCTTGGCTATACTGTCGAAAAGCAACGCTTGGTCGGTGATCCGCCGATCTTCAGCCGGTCGCGTCTACCACATCCTCGAATCAGGATTTGGGAATGCGTCCACGATTGCAAGATTCGTTGGGCGTGTGCCGAGTTGGACAACGGTGGCTGGAAGAATCACCGCTACTATGCGGACTTGACCGAAGCCATCACGAAGGAGGCGAAATAATGGAATACGCAGAACTTGGCGACAGTGTGTGCTGGTGGCTCAAGAAAGACCATGGAGTAAGAGCCAATGTGACCGGACTTGTCGGAAGTCTGGAGGTCAAGGGCTATGAAATGCACGGCTTCACTGGCCCTGTCGCCCTGTCCGACTTACGTCAGGTCGGCGACCATTGGATTGTGAAGGTCAACGGCATTTGGTGTGACGCTATCGGCAGAGCCATCGCCGGTCTGATTGTCGGATATGGTGGTTAAGCTGGATGGCCTGTCGTGCTATAACTAAGTAGGAGGGACGAAGATGAACCGCGACTACTGGTTGGACCAAGCCGAATTGCAGCTACAGCAAACAGGAGACGACTACAATGAAGCGGACGTGTCGAGTTTAGCTGATGCCATGATGATCGAGGAGCAGTGCACATGTTAGCAACAATCATGCTGGCCTTACCACCAACGGGCTGGCAAATCATAGAAGACGACGGAGAGACCGCCCCCGTCATTATGGCGGTCGACGGAGGTTGGCCTTGACGGGGCTGGCCTGCCGTCGCAATAGACGCCACGTGGTAATGGCGTAGCGACGACAGTAGGGAACCGCCCCCATTTTAGCAGGGGCGGTTCCCTTATTATTTCTCTTCGGCTTCTGTGCCGACAAGGTTCTTTTCGTATCAACCGTCTAATCTTGACGGCCACGGAAATAATCCCGCGATGCCTGAACAGGGCACATCTTGGGTATTTCTATATACCGAACCCCCACCCCCTCTATGGGGAGAGTATAGGTAATTATGCCCCAAAAGTACTACTGTTAAGCCTATGGGGGTCGGGTTTTTCTCCCTATCGAATATACTTTCCGCATGCGTGAGAGGCTGATATATTCCTCTTTCAGTCCGAGCATCTATTAACTGCTCTCTTTCCTTCAAGATGATGGCTTCCGTCTCCGTTTTTCTTTCAGACTTCACTTTTCGCTTTTAGGCTAATCAAGACCGGGAAGATTGGGAAGCGGGGAAGCGGGGAACGTTCGTCATTTACTTCTCCCCCGGAACAATGCTCAATGCACAGGAGGACCCGATATCGAATTTCCGCGAGAATAAACTTCCAAATGTGCGAAGGGATGACCATATCCCAAAGCGACTCTATGGTTGGAAAGAGCGGGCGATGCAAGCCTTTCAGACCCCAGATAGCGAAAAACTCCGTTTTGAGTAATTGGCCTGGGGGTCCAAACGACGAAAAGGACTCTAATGTGGAGAAGACGAATCAGGCACCTTTAGACACTAACAGAGTCACTCAGAGGTTGTTCAACCTCTGTCGGCCAATAAAACAAGGCAGCAATGGGCAAGTTTTTTCTGCGACAGCCCGATTGTTTCGCTTGCTTTTATTAGCTTTTGATGGGTTGCGATATCGACAATGCGTGTTTTACGGCCCAATGCCTTATCGCACCCCATTCTTTTGAAAAGCGACAAAACATCTTCGAGATATCGATCGCAAGCTATTGTAAGGGCTTCACGAAAATTCTCGGCACCAGAAAGTCGAATCACATCTGTAAGAAACTGGGAATCGGCCTCAAGATTTATCATGGATGTGCTTGGCCGCTTCTTACCACACATCGGGCAAAATGGAGTCGTTCTAGTCTTACCACAACAGACGAACAATGTGAGGTCTTTAGTTCTTCGCATGCTATTCTGGTTCTTGGGGCTTAGGTGGCAAATCAGTATCGGCAAAAAGAGTCATGACCGCTCTTATGATATCAGTGCGAGGAACACCATATTTCGATGCAACCTCGTCAAGTTCTTCGATATTCGATATGCTGACGGGCCAGATTCTTATATTATCTGATTGTCGCTGGCTAAATCCGGCAGATTGTAAGTTTTTATCGACAACCGGCAGAAATGTGCCAATGGCTTCGTCCAACGCATCACGAAAATTACCGGTCTTTACCTTAGCTCTTGCTCGCTCAACAATTTCCGGTGCGAAGCCTATCTTCACCATTTCACGCTTGCCGATATTACGCCGCATGCCTTTCGGAATATCTCCGATATCTGGAAATTGGTGTCCGCAGCCGCATTTTTGGTCACGCCATTTAACCCATCCTCTGCATACCGGACACATCCGACGCCCAGTACCCGGCGTATAATGGACCAAAACGCCGTTGACATCGCGAAAGAAAACAAAGCCACATTGGCATGTTGATACGGCACCTGGAACGTGTTTGAAGCAGTTGGGACAATGCCTATTTGCCATTTAAAGATCCTTTAGTCCTGGTCTATCTTACCTGGAAGTTAGCAGACGCCGTGACACTTTGGTCCTGGCATACTTGCCAAAACTACGCCGTCATCGTAAGCATGTCCGCTATGAAGTTCGCTATTGCTAGCACCCGTGCGGTCCACGACGCTCAACTGGTCCCCTTCGGTCATGAATTCGAGCCGTTCAGGGCACGCCTCTAGACACCGTTTCATCCGATAAACCCACTTACGTTCTTCTGGCGTAAGGTGTGGAACTTTCAGCTTAGAGTTTTCGATGATTTTGAACATGGTTCTCCTTTCTGCAATTCCTCATCAACATAAACCTTAAGGCAGCAACGAGCTAATTCTGCGCGTGTTATGCCTAAAAGGGCACTAGCTCTAGTGATCTTGTCATAGGTATCATACGATATCTGATACCCCAGAGTGTTCTCAATATTGGGACGCATATAACCGGCATGCAGAAGACGCTCAACTACCGTATCGAGGCATTTATCACACGCTGCTGCAAATGCTTGACGAAAAGGTGGTCCTATTGAAGATACTAGCCGTTTCGCCATACCGGGATCGAGATGAAGTTTCATCTGTACCAGCGGTGGTTTTACACCTAGTCGTTTGCCACATATAGGACAAAATGGAGTTGCTCTCGTTTCACCGCAGCAAGCATATGGCGTAATTTCGTTCATATTACTTCTTACGATTCTCCCAGTTCTTTGGTGACAACGCTATTTCTGGCGGGTATGATTGCAGTCTGCCAAACAGACTTGGAGGTGTGATCCCAAGCCTGTTTGCCCACTGAGTGAGTGTCATCGTTTCGCCGTCGCAAGTGAGCGAATTTTTGCGTGTGTGTAGCTTTACGGCCTGCTCAATGGTGTGATCCCGAAGATATTGGTAAAGAGTGTTCTCTTTGCACCGTAGCTTGGTTGCCCATTTCCTTATCGATAGCGTTTCGCCATCATGCGTATATTCCTTGTCCAGCCAATCAGGGAGGCCAATCCAGAATCTTTTCATATCTCTGCTTTTACCAACCCAGGTTGGATTCGCCATAGCTATCTGGCGATGAAACTCCTCGTCTTTTTTAATCAATCGAACCAACCGTCTGGCTAATTTAGGCTGCTCTTTGATTGATGGCCGCTTGACTCCGCTCGCAACCATTTCGAGGAACATCTTCTTTTCTTTCTCGTCTTCATGCCGCACAATCTCAACCTTGGTGTCGCGGAACCAGTCGGGACGAATCAGTTTCAACTTGGCGGTGAACTCGGCGTCGTAGGCGTGTTGGGAAGGAGAAGTGAATCGCTCGATGGCTTCAGCGAATCTCATCTCTTCATCGTTCTTGGCAGACTTCCTGTGTATTCGCTTGCCACCGGCTAAGGCGTATGCCAATATCTCTTCCTTGAGCTTGATAACTCGTTCGTCTCTGTCGGGGTCGAACCATTCCGGGCGAAGGGGCTGGAATATCTCGGGATGTCGACCAATCTGGTTATCTATCGCCATACCATGCTTGCCAGATCTCCACCCCGGTCGCGGTGCCCCGCTTTTAGCAAGTTTCAAGGCTTCCTGAAAAGCCTTTGCAGATCTCTCACGCCTATCGGGGTCAAACCAATCGGAAGGGACGGCACGTACTCTAATATCAAAGGAGAAGTCGTATGCATCGCCTCCCTTATCACAAGCTGCGTCAAGAGTCCTAGCCAAACTACTCTCGTCAAGATCTTTACTATACCTGTTTGGACGCGGCTGACCAGAGCGAACCATCTCCAGCAATCTGGCTTTTCTGGCTCCAATTGCTATGTGTATAGCTTCGCGGGTCATGCCAGCAAACCAAAGCTCTCTTCGTGCCATACATAACCTCCAACGTCATGGTTATAGCACGAGAGGCGGGAACTATTAATTCCGTGATAACTAACAGCCGAGTTAATAATCACTCGCGTTCGTGCTATAATTTCATGAACCGCCAACCAGGAGAACAATATGGCTAAATGGCACGAATTTCGGACGTTGTGGGCAAATGCAAACTCTAACCCCCGGATGAGGGGTGCGTGCATCGACATCCATCAATTTTATGCTGGTCTCATTAAGCGATACACCGATAGGCAGAAGAGAGCGAGACCAGGATCGGCTGAGTCGTACGACAGTGCGATGGAGACAAGGTGCGAATACTACTGGATACGGACCGGGAAGCCGTACTACCGGCTGTACCCAGGTGTCATCAAGCCATTCCTCAGGCTTGATGCAGATAAAGTGGACACAGGTCTGCTGAAGATACCCACCAATAACACGCTGATGATCCAGATGCCGGTGGGTGGAGTGGTTGTAAACGGCATCGAATTACGCAACATCGTCTTGTGCAAAGTGAATATAAACGATCGGCAGTCAGACGGTATGTATGCGATGATAGAATATGCCGAAGAAGGAACAATGCCGCACGAAAACGAAAAGATTTATACGGCCTACCTGACGACGCCATTCAAATCAGGGTTGATGTTAGGAGCGTTACTGAACGAGTCGTCCGTGACAGTAGAAGGCGGGATGGCAATACCAAAAGAATTACAGAAAGCTGCAATAAAGATTGTTGCAGTTTGTCTGCTGCTGGAGAATGATCCGGAAGTCATTCAGCCGGACGTGTTGAACGACGACTTGGCGAAGTTCAAACAAACTCTCGATCCGAAATACATCGAGAAGGCGAAACGACGCGGTAAGTTCGGATGGGTCATTGGACGAGATATTGAGGTTTCGCCGCATGTTCGAGCGGCATCGCCATTTGCTCTGTATTGGACAGGAAAGGGGCGAACAATACCGATCATCCGTTATCGCAAGGGTTGCATCGTCCATCGGGAATTGGTTGAAAAAATTCCAACCGGATTTGGAGGGTAAGATGCGAGAACTTAAACGTCCACGTCGTTATCAAGTCGTCAGAATACATCAAGAAGAATACGACGCTTTGTATCGATTCTACAGGAGAGTTGGAGTAGAGAGATATGATGCTATGCTCCAACTAACCAAGCATGTGAAAAACATTACTGATGACGATTTTCCAGCAGAACCGACCGCAGCAGCACGTCTGGTATTGCCACCAGAACTCGATGAAGAAGTAAAGACACAAGCAAAGCGTCTTGGTCGATCGTATGTTCGAGTGTTGATGGCTGCAGTCAAGAGATGGGAGAAGGCGAACACAAAATGACGGATAAAGAATTAGCGTTTGTTGATTATTTAGCAAGGAAATATCTGACGCCCAAAGGAAATATTAGTTGTGTTTTTACCAAACAGATGGATCTAACAACGCCGGAGATACGTAATGCGGTGTGGGAGAAGATAGGCGATAAAAGGGAGCTCGACTATCAGCAATCAAAGAATAGAAAATCCAGTTGGCAAGCGGCGAAATTGGTGATGCGGGAGGAGAGCGAGACCGTCTCTAATCCGTTCATATGCTGCAACGGCCAGATCATCACGACGCCAAGATGCCCAGTCTGTGGTAAAGGTGAGAATGGTAGGAACGTCAAGATCGAAAACAGGAGATGGATATGCTTGAGGCTTTATGACGACGATTTCGATTTCATGAGGTCGCTGGCGAAGAAGACTAACAGCCCCACGCTATATGACGCATTAGAGAAGCTGATACCGACTGTCAACAACCTGACACATGAGGACGTACCAACACCAACCAGGAAAGGAAGAAGAGTATCGATCTCACATGCACTCAACAACGCCATCGTAGCGAAGATGGAAGAATTGAATGCTGGTATACCGGCATCGTCGTTAACCGCACGAGCAACTTTCATGCGAGTGCTGCTGGTCGCAGCCAAAAAGTATGCGAGAGAGGAATAAAAGATAAGCTGCGTCCATCAACAGATACCGGAGATATGAAGGCTATTCACCGAATACCATATCGCTGGCACTCTTCACGAAGGCATCAACAACTCTAGCCTCGCCTTCGTTAATAGACCCATCAGCAATACCTTTTTCAGTCAGGCGTTTTATGATGGGTTCTGCTTGGAGTACCGTATTCTCAAGCTTAGTGGCTCGCAGATCAAGGTCTGCGATTGGTCTGCGAAGACGTTCAGCAATGCCGTCGCGAACAGAACCAGCCAATCTGCATGCTACGCTGATGCACTCATCAAGCGACTGCCCAACTATGCGTTCTCTGACGTAATCACGCAACCCACCACTGGCAAGTTTCTTGACACCGCCAATATCAATACGAATTGCCATCTTGAAATTGTAATGAAGAATGTGCTTGACCACGGCTAGCACGCTCTACAGTACCCATTGGACGACCGACTTCTGCCATGCCTATCTCCTTTTGTTAGAGGCATGGATGAAATACATCAGCTAGTCTGGTGCTTTGGCTATCAATCTAGCGGCTGCGAGTAGAATAGTCAAGAAAGGTTCATTATTGGATATTCTCCGAGCGATTGCCGCTTCAAGCTCATCTGGTATGTCGATCCTGCACGACTTCCTGTTATGCTTTTTGATTTTTTCAAATGCACCAGAATTATCAAGCGATTTGATAATCGGCACCAATTCGCAAAGAGCTTCATGGCGGGTGACGATACCGTGGCGACCACGACCAAGATTTAGTAGCAACTCCCTGTCTTTGGATGGAAGCCGTAGGATAATTGTTTTTCTACTCAATCCAGCTTCTTCTTTTTTGCGTCTATTGCGTTCAGTTTCCGTATAGCTGTCGCGATCTGGTTCATTCCAATTGTCATCTATTGGATGTTCTGCACGATAATGGCGTGCCGCTGTTAGCAAAACGTGGAGATACTTGTGATCGGTCTTATTCGTATTCGACCTATATATACGCCTAATTGCAGTTTCAAGTTCATTTGGTATTTTCAGACGCAGTGGTGCGCGGTCTTCTATTTGATCTGGTTGAGTTTTAACGACCGGTATAAGGTCTACCAATGCTGATAAATCAATGGAGTGTAATAAATCGCGGTCTTCTGGATACAGAGCGAAAATTTTATGGGACATAATGTTAAATCTGCTCCAACAAAATGGAGGCGTAGATGGACGCTTCGCGATTCGGGATGTACCGAACGTCGTCTGGAATGTCGTTCGTTGAACACCAGAGATAAGGTGGTGGGTCGGCTGCCGTCCACCTGACACCAAGGGTCGTGGCAGCCGTTTTCAAGTGCCTGATACTGAAATCAACTATCTCCTGCTCTTGCAACAAGCCGACCCAGCAGTGCATTTCGGGAAGGTTCCCGAGAGCGACGGAGAAAGCACTCGTAATGTCGCCGGGGCTCCACATATAAGCGAAGTGGGTAGAGACGACGCCATCGTCATCCTCTGGACGTAAGCAGGGCCACTGTAGGGAGCCCGCTTGGATGACGGCCTTATATCCGTGGCGAGCGAGGACGGCTATCGTCTCTTTGGCATAGTAGATGCACAAACCGGGCCTATCGTCCAGATTCGAAATAGCCTGTTCGATCTCTAATACTAACTCTCTCATACTAGATTATAGCGTGAGAGAAGGTAATTATTAATATGCTAGCAAAGTTATGGTATGAAATTAAACCTACTAGCTGAAGCGTGGAGGCGGCCAAGAGTCGCAAAGCCGACAGAATATGTCAATCTATTGAGATTATATGAAAAATACTGTGCTGGTGATAAAGACGCACTAAGGAAATTCGTCGATACTGCAGACGGCATATTGTTGTTCTATCTCGACAACAAATTTCCGTATTATTTGACTATTGAGGACTTAGAAGATGCTGCCAATCGTGCTATAGCGTATGTAGCAACACGCAAAATGCCTGGAAAGTTCAAATCGGCTCGTCATCTGTTGAACTATCTCGAAGCTGCGGCTAGAACCGGTGCTATAAACGCCATACAAAAATCGCAGCGATTTGATAAGGGAAATGCCGGATATGCATCTTCAAAACCAGAAGAAATACCGAAAACACCAGAACCCCTTGTGCCTCTAGATAAATTGCTTGATGCGTACAGAAAATATTACGCCGAACAATCGAAGATAAGGCAAATGCCTCCGATGGCAAGATCAGTAAAGATATTGCAGAGACGTGCAAACGGTCAGAGTCTTGAGGAGATTGGCAACGATCTTGGGATTACAAGAGAGCGGGTTAGACAGATTGAAGCAAGAGGCATAAGAAACCTGCAAGTCTTTGCTCAACATTATACTTCTGATAACTAAACAAAGCAGCGATTGAACCATTGCCGCTCTTTGAGAACGACGCCGGTTAATTCTGTAAGGTGGCTACTATAAAGCTCGTCGTGGCCGTGAAGACCAACTGCACCATGGACGTATTCGTGCAGGGCCTTAGATAAGATGGCCCACCGTCCGGCAGGTGTGAATTTCCATCGTTTTGCCATCGACCGGCTGTTGTTGTTATCTTGCTTGACGATCTGGATTGGATTGATGTAGTAGACGTCGCCGTAGCCCATACCAGATTCGAATTCAGCCGCCCGGTCCTCGTCGAAAATGAAACCGACAGAGAACGTAGCTTCCTTATTGAAGAGATCGTGCAATGCAAGCATAACTGAAATCCAAATCCGTGTGAGCCTTCTACTATAATCGCTGAACTCGCTTGGGAGATAGTGAGTTGGTATTTCCATGCCGGTCGTGTTCTTAACGATGAACTCGTGATTGATTTGTGACTGGCGACCCTGTTGCGTAGTCGTTTTCGGCGGTGGCGCGAAACTCGTCTTCTGGTCCTCGGCGATGATTTCGCCCTCTTCTTCGACCTTTCTGTCGGGCAGAGTGGCATAAGCAGCCGCTACGATTTCGTGCATCGCTTCGTGGGCTTTTATATGTTGATTAGAAAGCTTTTCGCCCTTGTAATGAATGTAGGCGGGTTCCACATCACGAAGAGCGGAAATTTTGTTGACGGTGAGTTCGTCGATGAAGGCGTCAAGCTGGCTCTGATACTCATGCTTGAGAGCATCGCGATTCGATTGAAGGATGGATGCATCACCAGCCTTCAATTCAACAACGACGCATCGCTTGTTGCTATCGACGTAGCGATAGAACATAGGAATGCCGTGAATGCGGACGATCATGCGGTTTGGAAACATCTTATTGGTGTAAACGACGCCCCAGTCGAATTCGCGGCGGCGTGATCCCTTGCGAAGACCGGCTTCGAAGATCTGTCCGTTGACCTTGACGGTTCCGCTCCATTGGGCCATATAGAGGAACTGGATAAGATGAACAATTAAGACGTCCTTGACGTCGCCTTCGAGCGTCACTTTCGTGAGGGTACCAGGATAGTAGTGGTCGCGTTCTTCGAGGGTGTAGTTGCCACCACTTCCGACCACATAAAAGTGGCCGGTATATATTTCGTAGTGGAGATGGCACATTACCAATAGCTCTTTGGCTTTTCCAAAGCCACCAACGGCACCATTTTGGAAGTCCTTACCTGATTCTCCGAGAGTCATGAACTTATTAACGAGAACATCCTTACTCATTGGGTCGCCATCGTTACCCCACGAAAAAACCGTGTTGCCATCCTTAAGCTCTACCCAGACTTCAATATTCTTGGAGTGTGGCGCGTCCATGCTATTCTGTAATGCTTCCCTTGCCATTGCCCATCGCCAATCACGATAGTCATTGAACGATTTCTTAAAGAAGTTCGGACCGATTCCAACTTGCATCTGCATTATGGCTTTCTCCAAGCAAAGATAACTCGTTTTGCACTTCCGAAACCATGAATCTGGTTATAGCACGACAAAATGGCAGATTTAATTGTTTCAGCCGGTTTCAAATCTGGTAAATTGACGGCCATCGAGCCAATTCTTGGCGGCAAGTTTTGGCTATGCCATTGTGAATGCGGAAAAACAACGAAAGCCTCAAAATGGCACCTATTGAGGGGGTTGCGACAGAGCTGCGGATGTCGTACTAAGCAAAAGCCACAAATAATCACCTGCGTGATATGTGGCCACGAAGGAACAATAGATGATTTCTATTCACGTAAAAATGGTAATATAAATTCATATAAGTGTAAGAGGTGCTTAATTAGGTTGTCGCATGAAAGACAACGCAAAACACGTCTAAAGGTATTACGACACTATGGTGGAGAGACGCCGAAATGTGCATGCTGCGGAGAATCACATACAGAATTCCTATCTATCGACCATATCAATGGTGGCGGGAATAAGCATAGGAAAAATAACAAGATAGTGTCAATATACGCTTGGCTTTATAAACACAAGTTTCCTGATGGTTTCCGCGTCCTCTGCCATAACTGCAACTTTTCTTACGGCTTGTACGGCTATTGCCCGCACGTTAAGTGAACCTTCGGCCTCTGAGACATGTCCTTGACAGGGAGGGCAAATACGTATTTAATTAATTATTGGTCAGTTTTGTGCTATAAGCAAATGTGCTGTGTGGCGCAGAGGTGGGCTACTTCGCCTACGGAGCGGGTGGTCGCGGGTTCGAATCCCGTCGTTGGAGCAACACTGGAAACAGTCGCGCTCGACGTAGCTCAGTTGGTAGAGCACCTACGTACCTACTTCGCTTATTCCCACAGCACTTTTTGACAATAAAGAGCACATGAACTCGCGGTAATATGACTGCGACGGATTGTGCTCTTACGATTTGCTGCATGGCGTAGAAACGGGTTACTTCGACTTGAAATCGATTGTCCGAAAGGACATTGCTCGTTTCGCTTGTTCCTGCAGCATTTTTTGAAACATGCCATTTCGCGATCCGGAAAAACGACGGACTTACCAAAGGAAATATGGAGCGCAGCACTACCGAGCAAATAAGGAGTATTACGCCGAGAAGCGTGCTGTCAGAGCGACAAAGATCGTTAAACAACTCCGCCTTTTGAAGTCTACGCTGCATTGTGCTTTGTGTCCGGAGAGTGACGAAGCAGCTGATTTTCATCATTTCGATCCATCTAAAAAAGAATTAGAGATATATCGTGTCATCTGTCTTGGCACTGGGTGGAAGAAAGTGGTAGCGGAAATTGAGAAATGCGTATGTCTGTGTGCTAACTGCCACAGAAAGGTACACAAATACAAGTCATGGGCGAAAAAGATCAACAGTAACATGCTGATAATTGTCACGGCAGAGCTACGTGATATTTAAGCCCTACGAAATTGCTGCGTGGCGTAGAGGTGGGATACTTCGAATGCTAATCGAGAGGCATTGGTTCGAGTCCAATCATCAGAGCAATCTGGTGTAGCTCAGTTGGCAGAGCGCTAACGTACCTGCTTCGCTCATTCCCGCAGCAACTTTCAATCTACGAGGTTCACTATGGCAGCCATCAACAAGAAGACGAAGAAGTCACACGTTTATGCCGACGAAAAGTTGGCTGGCGGGTATGGCCCAAGGGCTGCCAAGCAGAACGCAGAGGCAACTTTACGCCGTCTTGTCATGACGTGTCTCCTGTGGGAGGATAACGCCTATTGCGACGGAAAAACTGTCGTAGATCAGATCAAGGCGTTGGTGCCACAGGTGCCGAACGTTGGCAAGATTGCTGTTGAGGCTCGCTATGAGCAGAAGCTTCGACACGTGCCGTTGATGCTTGTCCGTGAAATGACCCGTCATCACATGCCGGATGTGGCCGAGACGTTGGCGAAAGTGTGCAACCGTCCGGATGAGATGACGGAATTCGTCGCCATGTATTGGGCGGACAACGCTAAGAAGAAGTCTCTTGCGGCTGCCGTGAAGAAGGGTTTGGCGAAAGCGTTTGGTAAGTTCGACGAATACCAACTTGCCAAGTACAACCAAGTTGATCAGGAAGTGAAGCTGCGAGATGTCTTGTTCTTATGTCACGCAAAGCCGACCGATGATCGTCAGAATCTCTACAAGCGACTCATTGCTAACGAACTCAAGACTCCCGACACATGGGAAGTCGGTATGTCGGCGGCTAAGAGCGTTGCCGAGAAGCGAGCGGTTTGGGAGCGATTGATCGAGGACCGAAAGCTTCCGGCATTCGCTTTCCTTAAAAACCTGCGAAACATGCAGGAAGTAAGCGTCTCACGTGAGTCGATGGCGAAGGCGTTTGCGAACTGCAAAGTGGACATGCTGTTGCCAATCGATTTCTTGAAGGCTCGTAAGTATGCTCCGGATTGGACCCGAGAGATCGAGGAATTGATGTATCGGTGTGCTCAGACGTGGCCGAGACTTTCGGGCTGGACGACTTTGGCCGTCGACGTTTCGGGTTCAATGGGAAGTACCGTGTCCGATAAATCCGAATTTTCTCGGATGGATGCAGCCGCTTCTATGGCGGTTTTGGCGGCGGAGTGCTGCGACCATGTTTCCATCTATGCTACGGCTGGAAACGATGGTACGCGAAAGCACGCTACGAAGAAGATAGAAGCACTTCGTGGTTTCGCCCTAGCCGACAAAATCTTGGAAGCGAAGCATGCTCTCGGTGGTGGAGGCATCTTCACCAGACAAGTCTGCGATTTCATCCGCAGCAAAGAAGAAGTACCGGACCGGCTGCTCATTTTCAGCGATTCGCAAGACTGCGATGCACCTGGATCGGGCCTACCAAAGCCGCACGGCAAGAGCAACTACATCATTGACGTCTCTTCACATTCGCACGGCGTCAATTACCAAGGCGTTTGGACTGCCGAGATTGCTGGCTGGTCCGAGCGTTTCTTGAAGTTCGTTGCGATGATGGAACAAGCTGGTAGCTTGAACTAGCAATGAGAACGGGCCTAGGAAATCCTAGGCCCGTTCTGCTCATCTTGTGTCGTCATGTCAAGTGCCGTTAGGACCAGTGAAGTCGAATCGGGAAACGGCAGGTCCTGACCTGGTATAAGGTTAGCTAGATGAATGAAAAGCTCTTGTGTTGTCGGGTAGCGTGTAGTCGTGTTCCGTAACGTCAAGACCGGTCGTAGCATGACAAGTCTGGACACACGCTGTTGGAAGCTTAACCTGATGTTATCTGTCGCGGAAAACCACTTACCTCGTTACCTGTCGTAAGAGACGAGTGCAGCAGTATCGGAGTTAAGTTGACTTTTCGGGCGGAGTGTGATATCGACCCGACCAACTGGCATCTTACCAAGACCACAGATACGTAAAACATTCGTGGTCTTGAATATTTCAAGGGCTTTCTCGTCAGCCGTGTGAAAATAGATGACGCCGCGTTCGTGGTCAATCTCTAAGATGCCAGGTATTTCCATTATTGTCTCTTGATGTCGATGATGAATGTATTGCTGCACTTGCGACATCGGACACCACGGCCAGTCAGTTTAGGTAATATCCAATACCCGACACGACAATGCGGGCAACGAATGTAAACCTTGTCGTAAGTGCGTTTTCCCATAGTTCATTATAGCACGATGATACATAACTATTAACTGCACGGTATAGCCGTGCTATAATGAACTATGGAACAAGGATATTATAGATTGATTGAGCGTATCGACGAATCCGAAGACCGCGATGGCAACCGGTGTGAGGTCGGAAGCCTATGGTATTTGTCGGAGATCGAGGGAGACGAAGTAACGCTAATCCAGGGTGAGCACACTTGGACATTTTCACTTGACACTTTCTTGGACCATTTTGCCTATGCTCCGGAGGGGATTAGAGAGCGACAAGATGAGCTTGCCGATCTCATGTCGAGTTTGCATGCAGTCGGCGACCGCCAAGACAACCTCATCGAGTCGGCTTCGACGCCGAAATTATTAGCCGATAATACTCGGCCAGCCCAAAGACAACCGACCAGCACTGACCTCGTTGCGATGGCGAGCCGCACGAACCCGGCTATCGCCGCCAAGAATCTCAAGCGAGTGAAGACGGCGTTCGCAGTCACGAAGAATCAGATAGCGAAGCGTCATTCAGCATTGCAGACACTCATCCAAGAGCAAGCATTGATTCTGAAAGCGAAAACGGCCATTCTGACAAGGCAGATTGAAATGGCACAGGAAGCCATTTACATGATTAATGTCTATCTTGGTCAGGATGAAGAGATTGTCCGGATCAAATCAGGTGAACCGGCATCAGAAGACGAGAAGATTGTTATTCGGCAGCAAGTTCTGTTCATGGATGAAGAATCGGCGGTAGCTGCAGATTTTGCAAAACGCGGTGGTCTCGATTTCAAAGCGGTCGAAGAGTTTGATACATGGGTTAGCGACCCAGAGCATCTAAAACAAGTTCTTCCTGAGGTTAGGGGCGTCGTCGCGATCAAGCCGCGTCGTAATCCGAAGTTCTACGACGACAATCCGTTCGTCAATTCGGAGCTAAACCGGCAAAACAAGTGCCTCTATATCCTGATTCGAAACGGTGAGAACTTATACCGAATCCACACAACGTTATGGGTCGATGAAGTGTTCTTGCCGAGAAAAGACGAATTCGAACACTTCTTCTATGAGTCGCACACCGATTGGGATACGCACGATAAGGTGAAGAAGCCGTTGACACCGGGTTCTGCAAAATATATGCAGGCCATGGATAAGGCGGAAGCGAAGAAGCGTCGTTTCTATACCGTCCTTATCATGATCCAAGGTCTGCTTGATCGAACGAAGGTGTTTCATCCGCTTCCAATCAACGAGCCGATTAACGTCTGCAATTTGGAAGGGCAGAAGCATGTAACGCTTCGATACGATGCTGAGAATCTGCTTGGAACGGGACGACCCGACTTCGACAAATGGTTGAATGTTGTGAATGGTGAGTTGGAGGTCGGCTGCAGAATCATAGGCGAATTTGAGGGCTATTACGCTGGTAGACGTGATCTGAATGAACGGCAAGGTACCAAACATGCATATAGGCCGTCAAGCGACGAAATTCACATCATCGACAGAAAGGTCGATGAAAGAAGTTTCAGGTTCCTCTATAAATCGGACCATAACAGTTGGAAAGGTCGAGATCAATCTGCGCCGCGTGTGAGCTATCTGATCTACAAGGCCGACGATTTCATCATCAACATCGATAGCGTTACTGTTGCCGATATCGAGTTTTATATTCGGTCGCGGACGAATCGGCATCATTACCTCAACATGATTCCGCTGCTCAAGGTCGCGCTCGCGATTAAAAAGAAGGAAGCAGAAGAAGAAGCTCCATTTCGTCAATTGCTGATCGGCATCATTGCAGGAAAGCACGATGTCTCATTCGCAAGAGCCGAGCGGAGCGTTGATGCATTGATCAAATGGTGGAAATTCAAGACACGAGAGCATCGGGCATTGCTGTCCGAAGACGCTAAAGCGTTGCGAATGATTGTGGCCGAGTTTGGTCGTCGGAAATTGCTCGACAATGATGCATTGACTGAAGCGCATGAACAAGCGGTAGAAAAACTTCTAGACGACAGGACTCTTGCGGTTTTCTATCGACCAGACAAAAGCTATGCAGTTCTACGGTGCGAGAACTCCGAGAACGTTTGGATCCGAGAAGAGATCTGGAAATTGTGTGCCGATACGCAGCTTGGATCGGTTCTTGCATCCACAAACGGCGAGAACATCATACGATTTGATTGTGGTGTGTTTGTGCGTCGCGCGTCCATGAAAGAATGGACTGTCGTCGACAAACGCCATGAGAGTTGGCAGTTGGTGTGGAGCCATACGCGATGGAATGAATGGTTAATCGGTGCACGATCACAAGAACATCTGACCGATGCAGAGCGGAAGCAAGCTGCTGATTACGCATTGGCAGAATTGGCTGATGTGGCCGCAAATCCACCTGAATGGTCAGAGTTTCTTGATGGAAGACGCGAGCATGGTCGTAGGCCGTGGCTAAAGCCGCTTGCGGTAACTGCCGATCCAAAGGACGAGAGTGTCTGTCTCTATTACCTACAATATCATGCTTCGATGACGAAGAAGCTGATGACAGGCCGTGTCGAAAGCCCGGAATGTGCAACAATTCGTGTCAGATGGGAAAAGAAGCAAGATGAATTGCATTTCAGGTTATCTGGCTGTCGCGGTATTGCTATGAAATCAGACGATCTGGTTTGGAGAAATCAAACCGTCGTTACCATCTTCGAAGACAGCATCACTTCGTTCGTGGCAGAGGAACAGAAAGCTGAAAAGGCGAAGAAAAAGGAACGGCTGATGAGAAGGCCGATCCATGCTATAGAACAAAAAGCGTATGAGTTGATCAGAGCAGCTTGGTATGAAGAGCAACGTACCAAATTCCTCGAAGATTACGTTGATGACGACGGCGACCTGTGGGAAGATCACAAAGAAGATCTGTCGGTGCCAAGTAATCTCTGGCCTAGATGGATCGAGAATATGGTTGGTTACGTCATCGAACGCGGTGTCGATATCAACGGCTGGACGATTAACAAGCTGTATTATCACGCCAATCAATATGGATGTAGTGTGAAGGTCGAAGAGATCGAGTATTACGAGAAAGTAAAAGACATGGAGGTCGAATACGTACCTGCCACGGAAGATGACGACGACGAAGACTACTAATTTGGAGCTACGATGACGAAGATTATCAATGGCTGCGCAATCGTTTCGCAGTACACTCAGAACCGTATGTCACCGCGACCTGAATACTATTCTGGTCGAGGGGCTGTCAGGTCAGATCTCAATTCCGATCTATTGGAATTGATCTACGCAGGAATCAAACAAGAGGTCGGTGACGAGGCAGCCGCCAACTTCGTCCAATTTGTTTGTGATTTCGACAAACTGGCGGCTACGACGTTTCTCAACGAATTCTACACATTTTGTGATTGCGGCTGTGTTTACGTACCACGAAAGCACTCGGTCATCGATGAACTGGACCCAGGACCAGACAACGGCTCTCGCGATGCTGTCGGTATAGGTATGATGATGTCCGCTATTAGCGGAATGATGGACAGAGACGAAACAGAATCTATCCGCAATGCATTCTTAGCACGGCATCGTGGCGAATTCAAGCCATGTCCAGGTCGCATGAGCAAACATATGTTTGTTAGCTCAAACGGCGACGTTTATTTCGATGGTGGCTATTAAGCGGCAGCTTTTAGCGATTGGAAAATCTGAGTCAGCGGCCTAGTATCCAGTTGCCTAAAGCTTGGCACCCTTTTTGCTGGTGCTGTCCACACATTAGCTAAAGTGCGGAAATGCGCTTCATCGTGTAGAATCATCACGTAGCGAGTGATTAGACTATCGGTTGGCGTGAAATCGCCACGCAAGACGACGCATAGCTTCTCGATTGGTGTCCCACGGTCATATACGACAGTCATGCCATGTCCTGGATAGATCTGATAGACTTTACCTGAATTGGCACGGACAGACACGAAACCATTTCGTAAGAATCGTTGGAATCCATCGTCGCCTAGTATCTTTCGGAGAGTCTGACGGGCTCTCATTTCTCGCTCTTCGGCAGCAGCTTTAATTGGGGTGCGAGAGGTGATGAAGAGCGGAGCTTGGCGAGATTGGAGAATCTGGCGGAATCGGTCGCTCAGAGGGATCGGCGGTGCCATCGGCTCCGCTGACCACGTATTGTATCCGCCCCAACCACTCTTCCAAATGTAGTTATAGCAGGAAGTATTATTGATGTTATCTTCCAAAGATGTTGTTGTAGCATATGACGCACGATACGCCTTATAGCTGTGAGCAATAGCCATACAATCCATGATCTTTTTGATGTGGAGTTTGTTGCCGTTGCCGTCGTTGTAGATGATGCTCTTTGTTGGGTACATCAGCGATGCATAAGTATGCGGATCGTAAGTTATTGTACCAGACGCTTGACTATAATACATATCAACCTCCTGCATGAAGCTGCTGTCCGGGTAGGAATATGACCTGTTCGGCCATCGGGTCGAATTCGTCCATCTTCTTCGATGTAGCCTTGCCACCGGTGCCGACGTGATATGGTTGCGAGCCTTGTTTCTTCAAATCATCAAACATTTCTTTAGCTGCTCTGATCTCGGCTAAACTGTCTGAATTCCAAACGACGCGCTTATCGCCATCTTTTGGATTTATGATATGAAACATGCCGTGTTTAGGTGGCGGAACCGCTCCGTCCAACACGTGCAACGGCTTCGGAATAGCGACTGGTACCGTTAAGGTACACCCTTGAAATATAGGGACATCCACGAAATCAGTAGTCATGTTCTAGCTCTCCCTAGAAATCTGTCCGTCCAAGACTCGCGTATAATCGTTTCTGCTGTATCGAAAGGTGCGGCAATAAGATCTCGCTCGTCCTTAATAACAGCACCTTCTCTTTCTTTCTTGTAGTCCTTGTCCTTGACAATCTTTTGCATACATCTGGTGCGTGGCGTTTCAGACCAAGCAGCGATCGTAGGGCATAACTCTTCTTGAGACTTGCCGTTATATCTGCCAGATTCAGCAACTTGACCATCAATAATTGCGCGTTGATGCTCGTGTTTGCATTTTGGGCAAATTATTGTTACGATCCGGCTGATAGAGACATCGAGTTTGACGAGGATGAATCCGCCGCAGCCGCCGCCACTAACGGGACAATGGATTTCTTGCCAGATTTTTGGTTTTGGTTGCTCCAGCTCCATCACTTCTTCCCCGTAGTGAATTCATGGAGCGCCTTAAACGTGTCGCTCATTACGATCTTGGCGATTGACAAGCTTGCATCAATTTCACTGAAATCATCGCCACGCAAAGCCACTTCGACTGTCAGGCGTGTATTACGCTCGTTGTCAATTAAGGTGCAAGAGCCTCCTTGATCTACAAGGCGTGTCCAGTCTCGATACCAAGCGCCGCTTGGAACCGCTACCTTCAATTTCGACGAATCTGAGTGAAAGTGTACTTCGCCGTTCGCTTCGTGGATGCGAATGTCGCCGATAGTGGTTTTGTTCTTATCGGACTTAGATGAAGCTACCGTGGTTTCGCGTTCGCCGCCCATAGAGGCTCCTTTACAGAGAAATAGTGTTCGTTATAGCTATGCTCCGCCAGAGGCGAATTATCTTATTAAATACATTCCTATTAAATCATACAGAAATGCACCAGTCAAGATTAGGTTATAGCACAGAACGACCCGGTTGTTAATATGAATTACAGTATTTCATCGTGCTATAAGAATGTAATGAAAGGCATATAATGGATTCAACACGCGAAGAACATGAAAGTTTCGGTCTTGTCGGCTTCTCAAGGATTTCTCACGGCGGTGCCGTGGGAGGTACAAACCTGTTCGGATCGGCGATTTGTCATCACCACACTATTGCCCTGCGAATCAAGAAAGCAACAAAAGAACGGCGTCTGCATGACGACCGTTACTATGGCGGCGAGACGATTATTGAGGTCGAGATGAGTCCGAACCAGTTCTCGGAAGCTATTACGACCATGAACGTTGGTGATGGTGTTCCATGCACAATTCGACGCATTGGCAAACAGGGAATGGCAGACTGCCCGGAAGAGACGATGCGGCAGGTATTTGAAGAGGAATTCAAGCAGGCATGCGTTAAGACATCTGATATGGCCTGCGCATTAATCAAGAAGGCCAGTGAGATTCTTGACCAGAAAACTATTAAGGTATCGGAACGAAAAGAGCTTCTTGAGATTCTTCGCCGCATACAGCAGGATTTGCAATCGAATCTGCCGTTCATCGGGACACAATTCAATGAGGCAATGGACGATGTTGTGGCCGACGCCAAGGGTGCTGTTGAGGCATTCTTCACCCACCGCATCAACGACCTTGGAATCCAGGCTATCCAGCAGGGAGCACCAGATATGAGGATGTTGGGACAGACCAGCGACGATAAAAATATACTAGACGGGAAAGCGACCGACTGTTTCGATAATCCGACAGGTGATGACAATGAGGAAGGACGACAGTAACGTCAAGGAATGGGCAAAGCATACTCGCAATGCTGGTGGGTACGGCAAGCGTGGAGTCAATAAGCGAGTCAGAAAAAATGCTAAGCGGCAACTCCAACGCGGTGAAAAATGATCAAGATAACGCTTATATCTCAACGCATCTTTGATAAGATTGATGAATTCTTTGAAGGTGCAGTCTAGATAATACAACGGGGAGCCTTAAAAGAGGCTCCCCGTTGAACCATGTTTCACGCTTGCATCAACTAATCATTTTATTTAATATGTTCGCACTAGCCAGATGATAGGGCTTAGATTCGAGAGGTTGGCATGCTGATAATTCTAGACTTATCAGTATGGCCTTACGCATCTAAGTAGCCTATGTGGGCGGACCCCCACAGACCTTTTCTGGTCGGTCACGACTACCATCATTTTCCAGATGGCAACCGAGTTGTGTTCTCCTTTCTTTGACAACCATTCAGCAGAACGGGCTTTAAAGAGACGGGTGCTAATCGGCAACTATGACCGATGCCTACTCCCAACAAGGCTTCGAAGGTACCCACAGACCCTTATCGTCTGCCCATTCGGGGATCAATAATTCACGCTTCCGCGTGAAACCCAAAAGCAACTTCGTAATCCGATCAACATTTGTTTTGCTGACGCGACCACATCGCATCGTGAATTCTTTCAGCCGCCGAGCTAATTGATCGCGACCGACGCGATTGAGCATCAGTTCGAAGTGCAACACATACTTCGTAGGCTCTTCGGTCTTCTGCAACGAAGTTGTCAGAAATCGGCGAAACGTGGTCATGTTGCCGATAGAAACGGCATTTGCGTACTGTTGGGCTGCTTGTTTGGCCTCATCCTGTAGCCTATACCAAGAGGTACGTGCTGCATCGCTAGTATGCATGGCTATATGATGCTCAAGTGCGTTGTGGCCAGTTCTCTTGAAGGTACCTCTGAATGGACCGTCCAAGAGCAACCTACGCTGCCACCATTCCACTTCATAGTAAGTCGGCTTCGGCAAGAATAACTCAGCTTCAATGCTTGTCGTCTTGATGGCTTCGCTATGGCCTTTGCCCATCTTGGACAAGTGCAGCCATTGGCCGATTTTACGGAGCCACTCACCCCAGCCGGAAATACGTACCGCTGTGGGTGTCCCAGACGATTGATCGTCACCATCGTCATCTGGATATTGGACAATACTGTGTTTAGGCTCGCACATTGGTATCTCCTCACTCCGTTATAGCACAAAAGCAGATGACGCTTAACTAAAATACTTAGCACTATAATTCCTACCTAGCAAACCGCCCTCTCCAGCATCTTGTGACACCAGAAAGGGCGGAAGCGGTGGTTGACTTATCTTTGTCCATGTGGTATAATGGTGTCATAGTCCTCTCGTTGTGCTATGTCAGATATACTAAGCATTCTAAATAGGAGTCTATTATGAAACCTGTGTGGCGTAATGCTGGAGCCGAAGATTCACTTAGAGTCGAAGGTGGATTTGTTCTTCTCGTCAGACATGTCGAGTCAGAAAACGGTAAGGGCTTCATTCCTGTTACGTATTTCTTCAACCAACTACTTGAAACTGGAAAAGTGTTTCCTGGCGAAGATGCAATACCGTACATGCAAGCTGTGTCAAGAGGTCGCAGGATGTTCGAGCGAGCGATGAAGCGAGAAGGTATCGAGGGAGAAGAGCAAAAACCGGCGAAAGCCGTTAAACCGGTCGAGCCGAAACCCGCAAAGCCAGTTGAAGAACCAGCTACACAAGCTCAAAGGGACACAATTCTGCGTCTTCGACGAACCAGAGGTTTTTGGCAGAAAGGTATGTCCAAGAAGAAGTTGAACGACAGTGACCTCATTAAGTTGATTCGCCAGGAATACTTTTGTGATTGGGATAAACTTACCAAAGATGAAGCTGGTAAGATTCTCGATCACATGAATCATAGACAAAAGGGTTTTGATAGAGCTATCACCAAGAGCCACAAGGGTTGCTTCACTGTCTGATCACGCCGTCTTGAAGATGCCGTTCTTCAAATAACCGTGCCACCGACAGCCTGAAAGAAACATTACGCTTGGCGAGATTGTAGGCGTATCTTCATTGCCATCCCATGACCATGCATACGGATCAGTCTGGCTGATATTTATACCACCGAGAGAGCCACATCCGCATGGACACAGAAACTGAATTCTGTGATAATTGTCCTCTTTAATTATGAAGAAGTCGCCGGGCTCTTTGGCGTGCTCGTAATCGGCAACTCGGCTGGCTTTGACGTCTTGCATGATTTCATTCTATCTTTGATGGTGTTTTCAATGACAATCAACAATTCTGGCATCGTATTGCAGAATAGCGTATGTCGCATGTCGTCTGTGTGCATGTACATTACTCGGAATAGGTCACCGGCCTTATCAAGTTTCCCTGTGTTCCGATTGATACATTGAATTGTGATTCTGTCGCCTAAGCCGTTCATGATTTAGCCTTGTTGTATCTGAAAGACCCATCGAATTCTATATGCCATGTGAACAAACATGGATCAGTAAGCTCGAAGAATGGGTTGATCTCTAATAGTTTTACTTCAATATCACGTGAGTTTGGACCTGCTTTTCTTACCTTCACAAATACATCAAATACGATGTCAGTTAGAGTTGTAGCCTCACGGAACATTTTAAAGAATTCTCGGACGGCCCATTCACACATTCCGGGGTCCAATTCCGGGAACACTTCGCCTTTTAAATAATTGTATTGCGAAATACCGACTAATTTCCTGTCTTTCATGAAGCATCTGAATTCAGACCATCTCGGTATCTCAACCCATTGTCGCACCCAGATATGCGGCAGGTAATCCTTTTTGATAGCCAACATCAAATCTTCATAAATCCGTTCTGAGCAATCCAGCAAGTATTGAAGCGGATCTTGTCCTGAAATTATCTTGCCTCCGCTTCTTTGTAACGCCCAAGAGTCTTTTGGTGATCTACTACCAAGTCGTATGAAAGCACCATTTGGCATTTTTTCTACGGCTTCCGAAACTTTGGCTCTGATATCGCCAATATCACAGCACATATCGCCAGTCGGTTTAATGAAATCAACTCTGTCTGGTGGTTCCGGCTGATGCAGCATTCTTGCAATAGCTGCTTGTGCGTTCCATGATGCAGCACGTTCGTTATGCTTCATAGTAGCATCATCACAAAAAGCTTCACCATATTCTATGATATTAGAACCAAGGCGGCGAGCAGCATTGCCTTCTAGCAAGATATCAATAGATGGAATACTCAGAGTATGTAGCGACTGCTCCCAATTCTCGATATAAGTCGGCTTAACCAAATCCCAATAGTTGCATCCGGAAGGTATCCGCGATTGTGGTAATCCTTCGTCGTCGTCCATATCGCACCTACTGTGGAAGTTCCACGGCGAATTGCAAGCCGCAATGCGATTGAGTGTCGCCGCTTGGCCATCCGTCCTGTTGCTCGCCGATTGCAACAGCATCAGGGTGAATAGTACTGTTGATAATCCTTGGCAGCCTAACATGGGTCGAGCTAATATGGCGTTCGTTCATTGGATACCAGCACTTAATGGCAATTTACTGCCCACAAAGATTGGTATTTGATGACCGACTTGCACGGTGTCCGATGTTTTGAAATCGAACACCTGAGTCAAGTCCTCAACGACTTTGCCGTTGATTTTCACAGCACCTTGGACTACGACGCGGCGACCCTCAGATACACTTGTGGTCTGTCCCAGATGGGTAAGAAGTTGAGCGACTGTTCCTTGAAAGACTCTCATAATACTATCCTATGTTGGTTTCCAGTTCCAAACGTCCTCACCATAAGTTTCAGCGAAGTATTTGCCGTCAACTTTATCATCTCGGACGAATTTTGCGAGGAAATCAACTCGGCCAAGTCTCTCAACTCGATATACGACGCCTTCGATAGGGTCAATAGCACTATGATGGTTTCGTTCTTGAGCAAATTTGAGAGCGACCGATGGGAGCATTGGTGGCCCTATTGATATTACGAAAGGTGTAATTAGTCGCGTAGCAGCGATGCGCTCGCAAAATTCGCTGAATACAGCTCGTCTGTCGAGCTTTTTACGGCTCTTCATGATATCGAAAGGCACAAATGGTTCGTGCCACAACTTATAGCGGGTGCTATGCGCTAATGCGAGCCACTCTCCGACGACCCTTTCACCCTCTTCGAGCCAGGTGAAACGATCGACGTTCTCCATGACCCAATTATGAAACATTCGATGATGATGCCATGGAGCCGAGACGGCTGGCCACCCGGCCCTATTCAACGGCATAATTAATCCATTGAGCCGGGCAACGGCACAACATGAACCATCAAGCTTCTCCTGAATAATAACCCGGTCGAATTCATCACGTACCTTCTTGGTGCAGATGACGGCCATCCCCTCATCGACATTATGGTCGCCAGGGCCAAGCCGACTATTCGGCAGGTGCCCGATGCTACCATACGCTTTACGTCCAAGTGGTTTACTCATACCGATGAAATACTCTGTATTTAAACAATGCTCTTTTATTATAGCACGAAAACCTGTGTTGGATAATTACATACTGGCACTTATCGTGCTATAATAGAACGTTGGACACTACACTACGAGGTATATATGGCTAATCTACCATCAAGAGAAAGCAATCCTGATGGATTGTATCAACGCTACATCGTCAACAAAGCTGACGGAACGTGTGAACCGGACGCGAAATATTTCGTGTTGCGTTTGGATTTGGAGGGCAGCGACAAAGAACATGCCATAGCCTGCCGTAAGGCTGCACAAGCCTACGTCCGCAACGCTCCCAAGCACATGCACAGGGTTGCCGAAGAATTGGTCGAATGGGCTGATCTTCAGGAGCCGGAAGATCCGAAGATCAACGCTCAGATCCACGAAATGATCGACAGGCTTACGGCGTGGGTCAGATTTGAAACGCTTGGCTTTAGTTTGAATTGGCTCGAAAGTGACGCAGCCCACGAAGCAGGTTGGGTTGTCGGGTACGCCAAAAAGCACAAGCCCGTTGAAATGGCTGACGACGGCTGGCAAAAACGGTATCCAACGCAACTCGAAGCTATTAATGCAGCCGCACGGGTTGTTGTCCGAGGACCTCAAGTTTCGAATTTGCCGAGTAAAGAGCTTCCCGTAGACTGATGATTTCCAGCTTTGCTGTGTTTGATACCAAAGAGGCCATCAACAGACCTTTGGCGTTCAGCATTTTTGTCATTTCGTCCATACAGAGTATTAGGTCAAATTCTTCGTCCATCTTTTCCTCCATTTTTGAAATACATATAATGATTGTGGTAAAAGCAGAGCAGTTAGCACGAACAGCACATCAAGGACAATTTCGAAAATATACTGGTGAGCCATATATCGTTCATCCAGAAGCCGTCGCTAATATTGTGGCATCGGTAACTGATGACCCGGTGATGCTTGCTGCTGCTTGGTTGCATGATGTTGTCGAGGACACTAATGTAACCATCGATATGATCGAAGCCGGATTCGGTCCCGAGATCGCCTCTGTCGTTGCCGATGTCACGAACATCACAAAGAAATCTGACGGCAACCGCCAATATCGCAAAGGAATAGAAAGGCAGCATTTGGCTGGGGCATCTCCGAAAGCCAAGACCGTCAAATTGGCCGATATATTACATAACGTACCCGACATTATCAGGAACGATCCTGGATTTGCACGTACCTATGTAGCCGAAAAACAAGCTGTTCTAGAAGTCCTGATAGGTGGTGATGAAAGATTATATGCCGCTGCGAAACAGATGATAGACGAGTTCGTGCGGTCCTGTTAAATCTATTTGCATTTGGTGCTATAATATACCATGAAGCCTAAGAGTAAGAGCCCCTATGATAAGCACAAGACATATAGTACCACCATCGTCTTCATGAATTTTCTGGACCATATTGGTCTCTTGGGTGCTTCGGTCAGAAAATTCCTGAATAATAGTTCCGTCCACATCAATAGGCGATTTGAAAAACCATATAGGGTCATCAAAGGCACCGGTGCTGTAGATGACAAGTTGATACGGAAGGCACAAAAGATACTTGACAATGTAGTGGTCAAATTTGGAAGCTATGAAATAAATGCTCAGATTTTCTGGGCTAATCTATATCCAGCTATTTGTTTTATTGGTGGTGTATCGAAGCAAATAGCTAAAGCGAAGAATCGTGCCGTTAAGGCTAAAAAGCCGTTTTCACAAGAAGTGATAAAACAGTTTGAATTTCTTGGAACAGTTTGTGAGCAGTTTGCACCTTCCGCAAAAACATTAGACGATATCTGGAGTGATACTCAGCGTGATCTTTATCATTTTTTGATCACTGAAACTTCTCTGGAAAGCGGTGTCTATTCATATATCATCGACAATGGACGTAGCCATATCACAGTATCACATGATGTGAAAGCTAAAACATTTGATCTACCAGACGGACATAGAGTAGGTCATGCTGTTGCGATGGCAGGACGCAGCAGCATACAATGGATGAAGATAAATATCGAACAAGTTGGCCCTAAGATGGAATTGCCAGTATACGCTCAACGACATGTCGTTGAGCGTATGATCGATCGTTTGGATTTAGAAGATAGACCGCAGGGGTTTGCGTATTATCTTCTAGGCAGTGCATTTAAAAAGCCTGTTATCTATAAATATGATACAAGCTGTGATACTTTTCTTGTTGAATGTAAATGCCAAAATAGTCGAGTCGGATATTTTGTTTGTCAAATAATTGGCAATGCCGTACTGGTTAACACGTTTCTATTCATTACAATGGATGGAACTCCTGAAGGTAGGAATGTGCAGCGTGTTTTACGGCTTCGACGCCAAGATAAAGAATATCTCGGTCTTGATCATATCGCCACGTTTCTACGCTCTGATATGCAGTCAGATGCGTACTTAGTCAATTTGATGAAAGAATGTGGTTGTGGGCACCTGTTTGATCTGAAAGCAAAGACGCAATCGTTCAGGAGCAACATCAATATAGCGGAAGAGATGCGGCGTTATTTAAGAGTCAGACCACAAAAAACAACAGACCGAGATACTGATGAATTGGCGCGAGCACTGGAAACAAGCTAATCCTTTTGATCAATACATGTGTATCTTGATGGCTATCGATGGTAGCACTCAAAACATCAAGGACGGCATAGGCGGCGATAAGCCGCTTGCGTCGTTGGAGCGACACGTCGAAGAAATGCGTGCCTTAGAGCCCTATCTGCGTCGAGGGTCATGGGAAGAACCTCTCCTGTTTCAGTCGTGCGAAGCAGAAGTAGTGCATGTACGCGGCGATCGGGTTATGGTTGTGATGAGCATTGGCGACGACTTTGGCGACGACTTGATCGAGCAGTTCTATAGCCTATCACAGTTCACGGAAATCCCGAAGAAAGGTGATATATTCGAAGTTCGAGTACAATTCACCAAGCTGCAACCAAGAGAACACACTTGCCTGGATCGGACACGTAAGAATGTAGTGCAACTGCCTCGGACTTTTTAGGTGAACTATGAGAATCATGGTATATCACGGCAAGCATGAAAAGGTTTATTGGCTTGCCGATAGCAAGGAACGGCTAGAAGCTGCATTCAGAAAACTGTTTGAGATTCTTGATGATTTCTGCTGCTATGACGATGATGTTCCTGAAATCGTGGCGGCACGGAGCGGAGATATTAAGGCTATTGCAAAAATCTTGCATGATCACAAAGACTGCGAATATGAAAGCTGGGATTTCATACGTGTCGATGATCCATTAGAAACGCAACCGCCCTGTTGATACGGTATCAACAGGGCGGTAGGTGACTTAGCCAGCTTAGGCTGCTGGTGTTTCGTCAACCGGAGCTTCCGGTGTGGTTTCCACGGGGGCGGCTGGGATGTCCTCGGGGACTCCGGCAGCGATTGCTAGACTGACCGCCACACCACCAACTACCTCGACGTCCAACAGACCCGAAATAGTTTGAATACCTTCGCCTACGTCTGCGTCCGCTGTCACTGTGAGTTGGGTCGTGCCCAATTCGCCAGTGGTGGTAGCTACGCATGTGAAACCATCGGTCGACGGTTCGAGTGTGACGATCCCAGGACCAACAACGGCCCAAACCGGTGCTCCATCAACCTGCGCCGGATTACCCTTAGCGTCAACTGGTGACACATTGATGGTAACCCTCTGGTTGTCCTTAAGAATTAGCGACATTGCGACTTCTCCTGAATTCGGTGAGGTTTCGACAGGGCCAATATGCCACCGAAAACATACAGCCTTCCGATTACAGGGTAGTTCATGGATATCGTGGGATATTTCCTCGACGATACCTTCCAGACGATTAACACGTGCACCAAGATGATGCCTACGCCTAAGCCAATTAAAAAATCTGCACATGTCATCTCTCCTATTGCTTCTCTATTTACGATGTTTGACGGACCTTCTTTTGGTCAAGGATGGGTTTCCTTTTAGTTTCGTTGCGTTCCTAGACAAACGTGATATTGATAGAGTATTTGAGCTTTTGATGCCCCGCTTGGCGTGTTAGAAAACTTGGAGACAGTATGGATTCGGAAGAGCAGGAGATTGAAGAGAATGAAGTTGAGGAATGTACCACACGGCTCAATACCGTCTTGCCCAACGAGATAGTATTATACTGCCGTATCATTCTAATTAGGAATGGTATGGCTTCTATAGTTCTAACAGATCAGCAAGGGCATAGCTCGTTCGCGGAATGTAAGGTCGCCAGGCTTAAGGTATGTGGAATTTCAACAAAAGCCGGTAAATTCGACATTATTGTCGCTAAACCAGATAATATAGAGATAAAACTGCGGACACCACGCAGGGAACGTATTTTGTCTGAGTCGGAATGGCGATTTATGTCCGAGACGATTGAACAGGTTTTGTCCAATAACAAACTGTGCGATAGTCTCCCAGCATATGTCTATGGCAATTAAATGATTAAGAAACCGTGCGAGATTAGTACTGATGTTAAAATGGCTGTTCAACTTATTGTCGAATCGCCATCCACCGAACAGCCGCAAACATCAGAAAAGCCATGGTCGCTACATATGCTAGGTGACATCGGCATGCTTGATATTCGTTCTGCCGACGATGGACCAGTTGCTTTTACTGGTACTGCTGTGCGTACACGCGAAGAGAACGAAGCAAACGGTGCTTTAATCGTGAGCGCAGCCAACACCTTTGACGACATTCCCGATATCGTATCATACGCCTACTATCTAGGTATGCGTAATGTCGAAGAATTGCTTAAGTTGGTGCAGAAGATCGCACTAGAAGCATTTAATCATTGGGATAACGATGAAGATATGAAAGTAGGCAAAATACTACAGGCATTGGCGGGCATTTTGCCTGGCTATAGAGTTGATACTGATCTGCTTAGCTCGACTATCGATACATTTCACAGGGAGTGCGATGATGACTGAATGGCGACATAAGATTAATCTCGCTAGCGTAATGTGCAGGTGTGCTGAAGAGCACGATCTCACACATATCGAGGAAGACTGCCCAGAAGAAGTAAAAGAGGCGATTGCGATAGAGATCGTAAAAGCTTGGCCGCTCAAACGATTCGCTCAGACAATACGGCAAGCGAAGAGTATTGCTGAAGTCAACCGCATACTCAAGAACATCTACGATGATCTAATCCAAAGCCTTTTTCTCACCCTTCCGTAGTACCAAAACAATCTCGCTACCGTTGTTTTCTACATCAACGATAGTGTACCAAATTAGGGTAGAGTGATGCACTCTCCTTTTTGATGCACCAGTCTTGCTATATTCGGTTATATGTTGATCGCCGACGAGGCATAATGGATCTGTGGTGATTGTGATTTTCTTCATTAGTGTGTATATTTTTCAACTTCGCTTATAGCATCCTCAGCAGCCGAGATATGCCGAAGATCAAAGTAAGCAGACGCTGCCGGATCTGCTTGAATGTCGCGTAGGAGCATCGTAACTACTTGCAACAAGTTTTCGTGGCAATTGCAAGCACAAACGATGAAGTTCGCATCATCTTCGCTGATTTGAACGCCCGATACCGTGCCGTCACTACTAGAATCATATGCGGCAGAAATGATAACGGGGCGTCTTCCGGCGATTATCTCCCGCCAATTCTTTGAAAAGCTGCTTTTCGTTGCTGTACTCTTGACTTCCCAGGGTGTTTCCGTATGTTTCATTATAGTTCCAGTTTTTGATGGTATTTAAATTCAAATACGAGGTAAACATATAATATGGACACAGAACATTTAGGACAGGTCTTCACTCCACAATCCATAGTATTTCGCATGCTTGGACTGCGGCAGCGTCTTGGAACTGTACTTGAGCCAAGCGTTGGCGACGGGGCTTTTTGGCAACACCTACGCGGAGAAGATGCTGTCGGCATCGAGGTTGATCCGAGGTATTGCCCATCAGATTGTCTTAATATGGACTTCTTCGATTACGACGTCAGCCATCGATTTAATACGATCATAGCAAATCCACCATATGTCGCTGGTAAGAATGTCTGCGCATCAACCAGAGCGAAGTTAACTAAACTATTTCCATTTAAAACAAATCTCTATATCCATTTCATCGCCAAATGTCTAGCACATCTCAATCGCCACGGCGAATTAATATTCATCACGCCACGCGATTTCATTAAGCTTACGCTTGCAGCTCCTATCAACAACTTGATGGCTTCGACTGGCTATATAACGCATTGGCTCGAATTCGGTGAAGACAATCCTTTCACAGGTCCGACTGCGCACAATCTGGTGATATGGAGATTCGAGAAAGACTACACTGGTCATAAGTTGACCTTCGTGAATGATTCTATTAGAAGGATGGTCAATTCGAATGGTCAGTTGATGTTCGTGTCAGCCGACTATTCCGTCCCATTTTCAGAATTATTTTATGTCAAGGTTGGTGCCGTCAGCGGTGCCGACAAAGTGTTCGTTGATGAAAAAGGCAACCTTGATATAGTTTATTCGGGGACAGCTAGAACGGGTAAGACTAGAAAAGTCTACTATGATCACTTCGATGATCATTTACTTGAATCCAAAGAACGGCTAAAAGCTAGACGGATCAGAAAATTCAACGATGATAATTGGTTTAGATGGGGGCGGTCGCTTTGTTCTGACAATGCTGACAGAATCTACGTTAATTGCAAGACACGTAGCAGCAGGCCGTTTTTCTTACATCCGTGCAAGAATTTTGATGGTGCCGTCTTAGCAGTATTCCCAAAGAAAAGAATGAATCTGCGAAAGGCGTGTGAAATGCTAAATGACGTCGACTGGCACGATCTTGGCTTTGGTTATGGTGGTAGATTCATTTTCAACCAGAGGTCGTTGGAAAATTCGCTACTACCATCCGATTTAGTTGCCGGGGTTTTAAATGGGTAGGCACATAAGAAAAAGTAAGCAATGTGCGTTCTTTACCAAGCCAGAGATAGCGAAACGGCTGATCGATGAGACACATACCGAACGGTTCAAGCTCATCATTGAACCGTCTGCTGGCGATGGATCATTTTCAAGACAAATCGAAGGTTATCAATGGGCTCTTGATATAGATCCAAAACATCCATCAATAGTCAAGTGTGATTTTTTGAAGTTTCAGTATAATGGTGAAATCGATCGCAAAGACATACTATGTATTGGTAATCCTCCCTTTGGTCCAAACGGCTCGCTTGCGCTAGCTTTCATTAAGAAATGTACAGAGATAGCTGATACTGTCGCTTTTATTTTGCCGCTCTCATATAAGAAAGAGAGTATGCAGGCGAGAGTGCCTGAATATTATCATCTAACCAAACAGATAGATTTACCATTAGAGAACGCTTTGCTTAATGGTGAGCCGCAAGAAGTTCCAGTCGTTTTTCAGATTAGGGAGCGTAAATGGTACCTGAGACCAAAACCTATCTATATTCCGCCAGTCGGCTTCTCTTACGTGAAAAGAGATCAAGCACACTTTTGTGTCAGACGAGTCGGAATGCGTGCTGGTAAAGCGTCTCGTGAATTATCACCATCTATTACTGCACACTACTATATTAGGCTTGATCTAAATAACGTCGTCTGGGTCGATACGGCGATACAGCAACTCAATATGGTGAAATGGGAACATAATAATACGGTAGGCCAGAGGTCAATATCGAAGAATGAGTTAACTAGAGTGTTAACTCCGATATTGATGCTTTAATCTTTCTCTTGCGATATCAACTTCCGGATGAAAGTGCCATAGGCATCCTTCATCGGCAATTCGAGTTCGCGATGTAATCGTTTGCGGCTCACTACCACGGGCTGCTGCGTGGCTTTATTGATCGCGTGCTTTTCGTATTCTTGCCAGTAGATGCCGATGCCGCGTTTCTGCCAACTTGGTAAATCATTGAAGTTGATGTGATAGTTGAACAGCAATTCATTCTTTTGTGGAACTGTTAGGCCGAGCATTTCGGATGTTGCTTTTCTCGCACTCCTACCGGTACTCCGTAGGCACCAGTAGCAATGTGAGTTTAATGCATTTCGGCAGGCATCCTCATTCCGCCAGCGGAAGTAATCGACAACCAATGCCGTAGTCGGAAGTTCAGAGATTCTGCAATCGAAGGCGACCGTATCCTTACCGGTCGTCGCCGGGAAAAGGCCGATCAACAACGATGTGAATATCGAACTCGCTTCACCAGCCAACACAGAGGTTAGCTTACGGGCTTTTCTACCAAAAGTCTGCTCATTTAATGCGAAAAGCAATGAAATCTCGTCGCTTTCAGTATAACCGTAGGTGATGTCGAATCCGCATTTCATCAGATGCTCGGTGGTACCGATCATCAAATCACGGAACGCGACGTCAAAAGGTGCCTCGAACCTACTGCTCTCCTTCGTCAGCCGTGTGAAGCTACGTCCGTCCAATCGAGCTACCACGTGAATGCCAGGAAGGACGCAATAATCATGTGCTGTCTCGAACACGCGCATTTTAGTATCGAGGTCGTCGAACTTCATGCTAACTCCCGGCTATTTCTTTCAGACGCTCGCGGACTGACGGTATTGCCAGCTGTGCCGCTTGCTCTTCGATGATTTTCACCAACTCATGCACTAGATGAGTTCCGGCTTCCCTGATCTCAGCAGCTTCTCCACCAGTTGGGCTATGCGTTCCCAACAATGGAGTTTGCTGATACATCGCATCAAGCAGTGTACCGATCACAATAACGGGTTGCTCGCCGGTATATTGGGCTAATGAGTGGCCGTCGCAACCACGGCAATCCCATTGGACTTCGACGATCCCTGTCTTAGTTTGTTTCACTTTTCTGATGAGCCATGGGAACATTTCATTTCTCCAGCTTGTAATAGCCATACACACACCTTGTGCCATCGCGTGATGGATTATGTGTGTCGTTGATTACGCCGTCAATAACAGCAACGTAGTGCTTGGATACTGCTACCACAAGCCGACCCATGGGTAGTTCGTTCGCATGTAAGTGAACCCGACAGCCGAATCTGATCTGCATGGTCGGATACCACTTAAAGCCAAGGCTCGTCATATAGTCCTTGAACCATTTCCGCTTCGTATTCACACCATCGCGGGCACTAGTTCTTTGCTTTGATTTGGTTGTTTTGTGTTGTGTCCTTGTCCCTTCTGATAACACATCGTAAACTTCACGATACGACCTGCCGGAAGCGATGGCGACTGCTCTTACAACGCAGTCCCCAGCCGAGCCTTTAAATCCGGCTTCGGTTCTTCCGCCATCATTAAGCAGGAATTGCATCTGATGGTTCCGATTGAACAAATTCATAGGCATCAAGGCATGCTTTGAGCGTACACCACTTCGAGCCATCGCTTATGGACAGTATCTTTTCGTCTCTCCAAGCACCTTCGGGGTCATTTGGAATAAACACGGCAGCGACACGTTGGCCGCTCTTTTCAAGCAAATCTTTCAGATCGCCCAATGCTTGGATTTTGGTACAATCTGGTTTCAGAGTGAGCTTAAGCCGAAATGGTTTTGCGACTATTTTAAACGGCTCGAACAGATCGGCATCCTGCATGAATCTAGTCATGTGTTCGTGGCCAAAAATAGCGACAACAAGTAATTCGTTCACTTCACTCTCCTTGTGCTATATCTGGCAAAGTGCTTGATGGTGCAGATACCGTCCATCCATTTCTTGCGAATGAAGCGTCCGGTTTTCCTCTCCCTTGTCAATTTGATGTAGGAGAGTTCGGACGCTTCATAGTTATTTTCTTTTTTAGCAGGCCAGAAGAATATGACACCGCGATAGGTACCATTCACGCAGCGATAGATTCCACCGACCTTTATTTCACTCGGTTTCATGGCGTCACATCATCAAGGTGAATAACACGTTCTGGTAGCTCTAGTTTATCTGGCACAACGAACACCTTATTGAGTGGTACGTTGTTCGCTGTTAGCATTCTTGCGATAATTGTTTGCGAGTAGCCGTAATCGTCTAGCTTCTCCGCCAACGCAATAGCACGTTCTTCGCCAATTCCGACGAAATCCTCAAATTCGGCGAAATCCGAGAACCACCAAACGTGATCTGGTACCGATCTATCATTCGCCATTTTCGCCGAACACCCACATGTGGTCGAATTCGGAAGCGGCCATCGCTGGTGTATCGCCGGTTGCCGACACTCCATCAAGTTCCATCGTCCAGCGGCCATCGACTTCTTTGATGGTTACACCCGGCTGGCGCGACGGTCGCTGGAACTCTTTATAATGTCGAACAGCGAGTTGCGCCATCTTCAGTCGCTCCGCACATTCTGCTTGTTCTGCTTGAATCCTTGTTCTCATCGCATCGACGCTCAATAGAGCGGCATCGCGGTTGATCTGAGCGACTTCGCGTTCCAACTCGGTCCGGCGTAGAGCTTCTTCGGCTGACTTTATCGAGATCTCTTCCATGCGCTTCTGATATGATGCACGATCATCCAAACCGAGCATGCCCATCATCTTGTCAAGCCGCTCTCGGGCCATCTCGTAATAATCGGCTTCTGGTTCGGGAGTTGGTGTGTTTGGTGAATCGCTTTGCATCACTGTGTCTTTCCTGGTAATGTTTCCTTTAGTTTAGCTTCTCTCGCCGCAGTCGCTTCTGCAGCAGCCTTGGCCATTACATCGGCCTCCTTACGGAACTCTTCAATCTGTTCCGCTGTGATGCCGGTTCTAGTGGCGGCATTCACTTCTTGCCACCGCTCGTCGCTCACATTATGATGCCAAGCGTTCCATTTGCGGTACCACACCCAGTAGGCTTCGGTCCCTCTGCCGTCTTCTTGTAATGGCTGCTCGATACCGAATTTCGGAAGCTCATTGATCGCCTCGATCTGCCGTGCCTTGACTTTGACGATATCGGCGTCTAGCCCAGCATGTTCGCTCTGTGGAATACGGCCATCGGCCATATCATGATTCATACGCCAACAAAAGGCACCACACTCCTCAATAAGGAAGTATAATTCGAGTTCATTGAGGTCTTTTACGTCTTTATTGATCTGCTTGCTCATGATATTCCTCGTATTTCGGCTAAAATACGGTCTGCGCCTTGTACGCATTCTGCCATCGCGTCAGTGTGCATTTTGATGTAAAACGCGTACTCTTTAATGACCTGCTTGAGCAGTGAGATAGCATGGCTATTGACCATTACGCCACCTGTGATCTCACTGCGAACCGGCGAAATTGTCAGAGTTGCGAATTGGCGTTTGCCTTTATCGCCCGACAAGTCAATATATGCCTCTACTGCTATATAGCAGAATGCGGCAGCGCCAGTAGGAAGACGCTTGGGAGTGTGTACGGTTACTTTGATGTGTAGCGGTGCTAGTGTTTCCTCTACACATCGTTTGACGCAACGGCAAAACTCTGGGGTGGTCATGCTCATAGAAACCTCTCTACCTATTTATAGCACGAGAAGTATCGACTTTTAATTAGCACTCTTGTGTCTTACTTCGGCACCATGGATTTGGCACCACATTTGCCAAGCTGTAATTGTCGTCCTATGAGATGGGTATAATTCTCCGTTTTTAAACATATCGAAGGTAATGGGCTGCATGTCCTCGACGACAACCATAGTGACCAGACACACAACGTCATCGCCTGCAATGGTGGCCTCAACCATATCGCCGGGTCGTGGGTCGGTCAACGGGCAGCGGTCATCCATGATGCTATTCGCGAGCTAATTCAAGCAACGCACTTTCTTTGAATGCGTCTCGCTCTTTTTCATCTTCGATCAGAACGTCGGCCAAGATACAAACTTGTATTTCGGCACGCTCGGTTAGCTCGTCGTCTGATGGAATATAGGGAACGCGGCGATCGCGCCAGTGGCGTTTGCAAATCACACGGGATTTTACATACTGTTCCCTATTATACGGCCAATGGATACCTCTATGTCGAAGCCGACCATTTTGTTTGATTGGCTCCTCATAGATTCGTTGGATTTTAATGGCCGTTCGGAGTCGCATCGAGTAATACTTTGACCTTTTTTGGAGTTGCGCCCTCGATCAGACCGGTGCGTTCGATAGCAGCATTCAGGATTTGTCTAATTGCTATATATTCGCTAGATTTCCTAAATACTTCCCTGGCTTCTCTGGTCGGATACGCAAGAGCAACTAAACCATCGATTGGGTTGAATAGAGCATTCGATAAGTCGGCCCAAGTCTCAACAGATTGAGATAACGACAACGCTTGCTCTACTAATTGTCCCGGAGTCATGGCTCCTCCTAGATGGTACTAATCTTATCAGCTAGCTCCAGAGCCGTTGCTCTAATTGGCTTCAACTTTTCTGCAAGCAGGGTCTCAGCGATTTTTGCACCAGCCAAAAAAGCACCCTCGATCCTGTTGCGTAGAAATAGACCTTCTGCAGATCCGGCGCAACTCCGTTGGCCTTCGTCGGACGCAAGCCACATATCACGTGCTTTCGCCAAATCAGATCGAAGCTCTTTAGCCATTTATTTCAATCGCCTCCTCTAACGGATGCCATGATAATTCGCCCATTTGCCGGTCGGCGTAAGTCGGCCCTCTACCAGTGATGACAACAGGAGCCAGTGTTTGTTTGATCATCTTCTTGAATTCGATGTAATCGACGTGTTTGGTCTCGCCATTTAGGACTGGAATCAAGCGATTCATGTGGTCGATACAACTCAAAGAGATGCTGTGTAGCTGCCCACCTAAAGCTGCCTTCGAATAAGCTAAGACATTCAAATCGAGCAGACCATACCTTATGCGCCCTTGCCACTCATTCGGCGGATTTCCGATATCGATATTGAGTGCATCAGCCATCAGATTTTGGTCATAAGACAAGAACGTGCCCGCCCCGTGCCGCGTCAGATAAGGACGGATACAACCCATGACGTTGACTTCGGTGTCCGATCCCCGCAGCAATTCACCGGCATGTTTCAGCGTAACGGTCGACCAAGTTGTATATGGATGATAACCGTGGTTTTCGTCGAGAAGCATACCTTGTGCACCTTCGAAGACAGCCATTTTGAAATCTGGCATCTTCTCGACGACGTTGATCTTGAGTGAAGCGTCTATTAGATGGATATAGAGCGAATCTGGATCAAGACATTCGCCTACCGGCATACCAGCTTGCTCTGAGGCCCATTGTTGGATCTTCTTTAACTTGTCGATTGCGGTTCTACGCCCATTGATAGACAGAACCCGCAAATCCTTCATACGTAATGCGTCATCAGGACGAAGGATAGAATGTTCGCGTGTAGCACCTATTCCAAGGCCGCAAGATCCGTGCTTATCATCTCCTCTTTTGCGCTCTAGGGTTCTATTCAACGATTGGTGATAAGGAGTCGTGATAAGACACTCTTGATCGACGCTTAACAATTTCCACGGATTCAAACCAAGTTCGGAAAGATGATTTGCTTCATTCACCATGAAAAAAGGTGAAATAATGACATCAGGCCCCAAATAACTTGGTATATGATGCAGAGAGCCAGAGCCGAATTGGCTGAATGTATGATGCGTTCCATCCGGTAGCACCACGTTATGGGCGGCTTGGCATCCACCGCAATAGCGAACAACAAGGTCGGCCTGCAATTCTCTGCACAAATAGTCACATGTGGCCCCCTTGCAGCAGTCACCGAATCCAAGTCCGATAGTAATGACGGCCCTTCTCACTTTACCATTGTCTCCATATCTCAAGAAACACAAGCGATTGCTAGCCTCCCGATTAAAGGAGGCTAGCAATCGCGATTCGAGTTAGACCCTCGCCAATCCGGTTCCGGAAACGGAACCCTTGACCAATTTGTGGCCAGCCGAATCAGCCAACGGGACGAGTGCCTTGGTGATCGAGGCACGTCGATCCTTGGAAACACCGGCGTCATCGAGATTACGTCCAACCGAGTCGAGATCGTAGCCCTCGGCAAGGCTGATCGTGCTCGCGATGACTTCACTGATGGCATCGGGATCATCGAGCCGTAGAACTTGCTGGCCGAGCAACTTCTGCCAGCCTTCCAACAACCACGGAGCGTTGTAGTGATTGGTGCCGCGTGGGATCAGGAAGTAGACGTCATACATCGTCTGCAACTCTTCCATGATTGTTTCGACCGGGATGTTCTCCTGCAGTGTATCGCCGATGAGTCGCTTGACTTCATCTGCTTTCACTTGCGGGTAGTACAACTCATCGCCGGTCAAGAAGAGATAGCCCTTCTTGTTCCGCTTCTCGAAACAATCGAGAGCAGTATGGCGGGCCATGAAGTACATGGCCAACTCGTAGCTCTCGGTGTTCTGCCCACCACCCTGGCCTTCCAGGTAGATGTTGGTCAAGCAGTCTTCGATCTCGATACCTGATTCGAATTGGCCAACTTGCAGTGGCGCAACTTCGCCGCCACCGCTCGCATCACCAAAAGCACCGATCAAGACTTGCGGATGCTCGACAACGCCCTTCCGCATCAACAAGCCCATCAATTGCGGCAGTGCGGTCTGGAATTGCACCGGCACTCTCGCCATGGAGCCGGTTTCGTCGAACATGACGCCGATGGCGAGACTGGTCGGGTGAGCTTCGCTATCGCGACTTTCGCGAAACTTCACGCCGAACGGGTTCAACAAATCGTTCACCTTTCTAGCACTGACAGGGGCCGATTTCATCGCACTGTCGTAGGCGAAAGTCGGCTTGCCGGTTGTGGCTCGCACTGTAGCACGATCTTTGTAATGGTCGTCAGACCAACGGGTACCACCCATAGCAATCACTCCGTAAGGTTAAGGGAACTAGTGGTTAGTTACATCGGTAAAGCATCGTATCGCGGAGGTCCATAGACCTTCTTGAGTAAATGCCTCCATTCATCCAGAAGCTTCCAAGCATCTTGCGGTCTTTGCAGCGGCTTTGGATTAACACAAGATTCGAGGAATACCAACAGTTGTGAAGGAATCGCGCCAGGTTCATGCTGCTTGCACATCTCCAACATCGTCTTTGCTGCTAAGAAGATATCAAGGCTTGGTGTCGCCGGATATTGTTTTGTGATTTCAAGTTTTGGATACCATGGCTTGAAGGCCAATGGTAATACCGAAAGCTTTTGTTCCATGCGACAACTACTTGCCCAACTAATCAGCTTGCAACCGCGATTGATATTGTTGAATAAGAGATGTGTTGGAAGCACGGCGCAGTGCATGTAGTTGATGGTGTGTGCGAAGCCGAGAATTGTCAATGTCCGGTTGAACATCCAAGCGATATGTCTACCACCGACGCCCTTTGGGTACTTCGCCATGTAATCATTGATAGTATAAAAGCCATCGTAATGCTGCTGGGCTGCAACGAGAAGCTCGTCATGTGTGAATAACTCGATCGGCTTCGCCAGATACTCGCTATATTTCCGATCGCCTGCTTGGACGCGCATATCGGCGAGTATTTTGGCCTCTTTTTCGATATATTCATTCGCTTCTTTGACATGAGCGACTTTTAGAATTACTGGTTTCGAGTCTCCACCTTTCTTCTGTGTGGCGAGATATGCTTTGGACACTTCACCACTACCAAGCTGCGGCCCAAGATGATATTCGAAGTCTGGAGAAGTCCAGATTGTTGGCGGTGTTTTCAATTCCTCGTGGCGTTTTTCGAGCAATGTGAAGACGTCTTTAGCGTGTTCCTTCACATCATCGGTGCTGGACGCGAAGCGGTCAGGATGGCAAATAAGTGCCCACTCGCGATAGGTCTTATCTGGGTCGCCACCGAATAAATCTTGTGCGGTTTTAGCCGATTTTAGCAGCACTTCAAGTTGGTCGAGATTCATTCTACTCCTTTGTGTATCAAAGCCAAAGCTGGTTATAGCACGACAACTATAAGCGATAAATTCACATCACGACTCATATCCGACAGGACTGAGCCCATCATCTATCAGCATATCAAGCTCATCTTGTGAAATAACACAGATCGATCTGTTTTTTATCGTCACATCGCTAATTTGGGTTATAGAACCGTTGTTGCAGTTCGTGACCTGCTCCAGTGTCCTGCTAACCCAATCGCCGTAGTAATCGCCGATTTCTCCGAGCAAGAAAGCAGCTACGGCGTCCGAAAATGAACACCGCGCAGTTTGTTGCGGATGATTAGTTCCCGATCCATTAATGAACTTCCATGTTCCTATAGCATCCCATGGGTACACTTTAATGCCGGACCGCACGATATACAATACCATCGCGATCGGTAGCGTCGACTCCGTAACTGGCGCATCCTTCGAAACGAACTTCATTTCTTCTTCTTTTTAGTTGGCTCTTTGCGGAAGCTGAATTTATCAAATCCTTTAATACTAACCATATCCTTATCTGATGGCACCGGTATCGGCTTCTGCGGAGTCGCAAGCCCGCCAAGAAACATTGCGATTTCTTGATAGGCTGTTACGGTATCCTTCACCTTGAAGAATTTATATTCCTTCAAGGAGCAGTTATAGCAGACATACCAGCCGTCGCGGCGAGCCTCAATCACGAAGATTGGATACTGGCTGAATAACTGTTGAACCTTAGCTGCTTGATCCTCTCGTTCCCATTCAGTGAAGAAAAGCTCGAATTCAGCACGTCTCGCTGACATATAATAGCGTCGGTGATAACGCTTACCCTTTTTGAGTGTCGCTTCATTGAATGTCTCTTGGGTTTTCTTATTGCACTTGGCCTTGATTATTTTGTCGATATCAGCGAGGCTGTAGCAGTAGGCTTCGACATCCTTTTCACAAGTGTTTGGATAATGCCAATACAACTTGAAGCAGGGATACACCTTGCCAGCAATACCGATAACAAAGAATTGCATGCCTGTTGGTAACTCACCGATTCTGGTATAACCGCCGCTGCGGTCGGTGTCCGGCATTGGGAAGGGAGCCCGCTTTGTTTTGAGTTCGGTCGCCAACGGGAAATCGATCTTCTTACGAATGTAGATGAGTTCTTGGTCCTGGCCGAAAGCCTGGGCGCAGTCGTAATAGTCATGAAAGTCTGATTTGATTCTCATGCTTCACCTTAGTTTGATGTCGATATTTCGTCTACTGCTGTTTTGGTAGCTTTATCACTAATAATACTGTAAAGCAGCCCAGCTATATCGGCAGCAGCATCATTCTTTATTATTTCTGCAGTTCTTTCAGCAGTCAACCCGATGAATTTTGTCGCCACCATGCAATCGTTGCACACCAATAATACCGGTTCTTCTATTCCGATTGCCTTTTGCGTCTGTATGAATTGCCATACGTCATATGGCACTCTTACTTTCGTGTTCTCACCGTGCCATATGACGTAAAAGAGGCATGCGATATTGGCCAGAGCACCAGCAATTTTTTGTATGTCCGCAGCAAACGGGCTGATACATTTTCCGTGGACGATTTCGTGTTTCTTTATTTCGACCATCAACCGCATATACCATTCATCCTGTCGCATACCTTTCTTGTCACAAATCAGGCAATGAGGCTCTAAGCCGTGCGACTCTGCTTCTTTATGTTTAGCCTCTTCGCGTTTTACAGCTTTCTCCATTTCTGCATGTTTCTTTTGTACTATCCTTTCACATTCTCTCTTACTGGCTTCTGCCGTCCCTTCGTGCGAGCGGCAAGCCCTCTTACCATCACCAACATATAAAGTCTGCGATTTGTTGACTTCCTGACCGCAAACACAGCAAATAACTCTAGGTATCGGCATTACTCTAACCCTAATGACAACAACGTGATTGACTCAAGGTTCGTCTCAATATATTGGTAGTCTTGCTGCTGCAACACTGATTGAGCGGCTTCACAGACCTCTTGAGCAAGACCACGATAACGCTGCAGCAAATCGTTTTTGTATCGTTCATAGTCTCTGATAATCGCACAAAGTAGGGCATGTTCGGTCGATTTGAATTTGCATCTGAACCCGTTCGCTTGCGTCCGCCACTTATAGATGTTCATGTAGTCGCGGATCATCAGATACTTATTATACGACCTGCTCGGATTGACTTGCAAGTCTTTGATGAGCAGTTGTAAATTGCGGTCTGATACCTTCGCACGTCGCAGTTTCTCATCAATACAACCATAATGAGCAAAACATACGTCCTGGATGAATGTGTAAGGCGATATTGCCCTGTCCGGTCCTGTGGCCTTCATGTCCTCTGGCATTTCATGGATACAACCAACATATTGATAATGTGGTCGGTTCCGAAACAACCGCATACCCATCGCCGTCTTATTGCCGCCGAGCATTAGATGCTCTTGGGCTAAGACGTAAGCTTCGTAATAATCCGACTCACAAAGTGGTAATAGACCTTCAGGGTTGAAAAGAACTTCGTCAGCATCGATCTGTAAAATCCAATCGCCAGTCAACCCCTCTTTTGCTGCATTCCGTGCTTGTGCGAAGTCTTCGAATGGAATGATACGTATATGGCACCCGAGCGATTCTGCTATCTTGATCGACGAGTCGGTACTTCCGGTATCGGCGTAGACGATGGTTTTGGCAATCCCCTTAACCGATTTGATGCATCGGCTAAGATGGTCTTCTTCGTTCTTACCAATCATCGACACAGTTATAGTCGCCATCAACCACCTGGTTTCTCTTCGGGCCATTTGTCGAGCCAAGCACCAAGGCCAAGTTGCCTTGCGGCTTTTTCCATCGTCGATCTTGGAATACACATCTTGTTTTCACCAGATATTTGGACTGCTAATTCCTCAATGTCCATCCTAATATAGTGTTGCAACGCCGACAAAAATATGACCGCATCGGTGTCGTAAGAGAATTCTTGCTTGAAATTGGTGAATGTGCCGCACGAAAGCTTTTTGGTACCTGACGGCTTCTTTTTCTTTGCCATTTACCGGCCTTTGATATTCTTCTTCAATGTCCGTTCGCACAAATCATAAGCCGACACCAACTTGTCTTTCGGGACTCCATTTGGGAAAACACGTTCGTTGAAAAGCCTCTGTTGTTCTGGTGTGCAGCGATCCAATAGATCTGCAAGTTCACGACGCTGGAACTCTTCAGTTTTTATGCCAAGTGTTGCCATATTAACTATGAGCGAGACTATCGTTTATTTCTGTTTGTGTGAGTTGTGTAATTTCGCGGTATATGATTTCAACTTCGACATAAATATGGCCTGGGTTTCCAGATTCTTCTATATGTCGCCACTTCCACGCTACGACCGTTCTGATACCCTCCGACTGCCAATCATCGACACGTTCAAGTAGCTTATTCATCGCTTCTTCGCGATGAGGAGTGTTGATACGATCGAAAAACACCTTGAATAATGTTCTCGTTCTCGTCATCGAGATACTTTGTGTCATGCTAGCCTTTCTTCACGACCACCGCTTTGTGCTCTCGACACCAACGACGCCAGGTTTTAATGGAACATGCACCATCTGGGCGATATTCTGCCCCTCCGCTTTTCCACGGGCTGTAGTCAACTCTGAAGCGATCGACATGATTCACTTCTCTGCCAATATCACAGCCGTTGGCAGAAACAATATCTCCTCGCCTCGGGTCTGTTAGTGGATTCTGTGCCATTCTACCCTACATGTGATTAAACTATAGCGGAGGCTGCCGGAGTCGAACCGACAATACGGTGTTAACGTATGGCCGCTTTCAAGGCGGTGGGGCTTGCCAATGCCCAAAACCTCCAAAGTACTCCCGGCCCGACTCGAACGGGCAGTCAGCGCTTTAGAAGAGCGCGGCATTATCCAATTATGCTACGGGAGCCTATCATTGTGCTCCCATATCCGGTGGGAGACACCATGCATCATCACGATGGTCGTCTTCTTCGATTGCTTCAGCTAAAGTCTGTGGTTGTTCATCAGCAATCCAGAACGTCGGAACAAACATGGCTTCTGGTTCAGTCTGTTCCGCGTTTTCTTCCTTGATTTTGGAGGTTGAATAGCTGACAGAAATCATACGCGACCAGTTGAATTTTCGATCACAACGACCACATTCAGTTTCACTGTCTTCTTCTCCACCGTTGCCGAAATCATAGCTTTCGCTGTGAACATAGCCGCAGTACGGGCAGACAATTTCTCTAGTGAATTCGTGGTCAATTTCAGCCATTGCGACCCGTTTCTTTACAAAACCAGACTCTTGAATCAACCCTGTTCTCGATTCTTGCCACGAACTCTACAATCTCATCAGCAATATCTGGTGCGTTGTCTTTGTTCGCACCGCCGCGAAGCGATTCATAGAAAGCAGCGGTTATTTGGGTTGTGAAGTTTACGGCGTGAAAATTTGGATGGTTTTCGATGCTCATTCTTCTCTTCTCCTGCTATTGGTCGATATCCGACAAAATCACCACAGACCTTGCATGTAGTCCTGATCATTCGCCCATCTCTGGTCACTACGTCAACGAAGTTCTTCGGATCAGAACACATCGAGTCGGGATCGAGGATTTCGTGAATGGTCATCATCAAATCTTCGGTGATTGGTGTACTGGAAGACCATCCTTTTTGGGAACTTTGTGTTCAATAAAAAGTAGAGCAACTTCTTCAAAGTCGTTGTGACATTCCGCACACCCACTACCATTACATGATGAATTGCCACATTTTTCACATTTTATAGCTGGACAATTACACAACTCACACCAGAACCACCTGCCCTCAAATTTGTCAGCCATGTTGTTCATTTGTGGCACAATTGCCACAGAGCATTATTTCGTTTTCTTGATTTTCGGTTCTGGTGGCCATTGGACCAAGACTGGTTGGCCTTTAATCCACTCTGAGCCACACTGTCGCCATTTCTCGATAACCGACATCCATTGTGCTATATCTTCTGGACCCATCCCTCTTTCGAGGAAATATTGGGTGGTCGAGACGCCTTGTGAGAAGCCACGACGAAAGGCTTTCTCAACGTCGGCTGGTACCAATGCCCCAGGTGCGGCATCGTCCCCTAATTTCCAAGCGGGATTATTCTTCGCTTTAACTTGCGGAGATATATATTTCTTTGTCATAATGTCTCTCCTGTTCGTTATAGCACGAAGAAGCTGAACGGTAAATTAGAGCCGGTGGTGGGAATCGGACCCACTACCCTCAGTTTACAAAACTGATGCTCTACCAAATGAGCTACACCGGCTTACATCTCAAGTAGTCCCGGCTGGATTCGCACCAGCGACCAAGCGATTATGAGTCGCGCGCTCTCACTACTGAGCTACGGGACCATTTTTATTTAAATACTTGGAATTATCCCTTTCAACAGTACAATACCGACAGCGAGATGGATAAATTGGTCTATAGCTATTCTATTCCAAAACTGTTTCTCGCCATACGGTATATCAGTTTTGGGGCGGAATGTGCTCCAAACAATTCGGTCTTGGGCTCCGTGCAATAGCCCATAGGCACAAGATACTAAAATTGCTTGTCTTGGAGTAAAAACGCAAAACGACGGAATTGAGAAACCAATAGTAACGATTACAGTGTGAATGATGATAGCAACCAGATTTTTTGATTTGTTTATAGCGACCCAACGAGGCTGCAAAATCCAGTCGAATAGGAAATGCTGGATTAGTAGTAAAAATAACACTGTCAACCTAATGTCATTAGTCATCGCTACAGACATTAGTAAAGTTTGGGCATGTTTTGTCGTGTCGCGGATCAATATTATTACAAAGAGGGCATCGTCCTATTTTTAAAATTGCCAATATCTCATCAAGCGAAAATGGTCGCCATTCTCCGAGTAGCACAAAAGCGTTGTCTATTCCAACATCCATCGCTCTTCTTCCTGGAAAATGTTCGTTCAAGAATGCTTCACTCCTACCATGAGAATGACCATACAAGTGAATCGACTTAGCTTTTTCGCGTCCTCTCCAAGAGAATATCGGATAATGTGCAAGATGAAACCGTATGCCGTCGATCTTCGGATAATCTATCTCTTTGTATGATGAGACATGATTAATAAGAAATCTGGCATCATGATTTCCAGCGACGACATGAATTTTGCGAACTTTTAGTTTCGCACGGTAGTAGCCAGCCCAGCTAGCACCCCAAATCCAATCGCCAAGAATACGAAGCTCATCATTCGGCTTCACCACGCGATTGCATTCGCTGATGAAGCGCTCACCCATTTGCTCGATATCAAGAAATTGGGCTGCTCTCGCTGGTGTATGCTTTAGTATGTTAGAATGTCTAAAGATGCCAGTCTGCTGTAAAGTAGATCATGGCTAAACCTCCTCTCCATAATCTTTCCGATCAAATTTACACAGGATAGGAAAGAGGAACATTATGAAATGGTCCGAAAGTGAAATTTGTCTGGTAAGAACATTATATCAGAGTGCTGCAAGAGATGAAATACTGTTGGCGCTCAATAGAAGCTGGGAATCTATCAAGTTAAAAGCTAATGGGCTTGGGTTAAGACGCGATCGCATATCGAAAAAGCAATCTAATTTGTCGGTGCTTTTATTAGATGCTCCTATATCTTATTATTGGATTGGATTCTTGGCGGCTGATGGACATTTTTGTCAGAAACGAGTTGCTTTGGGTATCGCTATAAAGGATCTAGAGCACTTGAGAAAGTTCGGATGCTTTGTTAGTTGTGATAATGTTAATATTCGTGGCAATCGTCGCAGTTGCTATGTGTCGTGTATGGACGCTAGTGTTATTCCAGAATTGAGACGTAAATTCGGAATCTGTAATAGAAAGACAAGCAATCCATTAACGTTCGATTTTCCAGATGATATGCTGTTTATGTCATATTTCATTGGATTCGTCGATGGAGATGGCTCGATAGGTGGGACTGGAAATCGAAGAAGCATTTCAATCAAGATTCATAGGAATTGGTTGGATAGACTACGATCGTATGAGAAACGGATCTATGATATCTGCAGTACGCCGCAAACTAGCATTACCAGAATCAACAAAAGAGGCTACGCACTGATGAATATTACTAACCCTGAAGTATTGGCGAAAATCAAAAGGTTTGGATTATACCTACACCTGCCGATGATGGAACGAAAATGGGGTCGCATAGATGAGAATAAAACATGTCAAGACCAGTCTGTGAGAGAACGTATACGATATATATCGGAACATCAAGAACTTAATATTGCAGATCTCAGCAGACAGCTAGGGTTAAAATACCTGACATTATATATGTTTATGCAGCGCCACGGTTTGAGGTGCCAGTCTGCGGTGAAATAGATCATCGAAAATCGGCATCCATTTCTATTCGAACGACAGTACAGCAGTTAGCCTTACGCACATCGTCTACTGCCGATTTTATGGCTACCTCTAATGATTCAGCCTCACGCGTGAATCGTACCCAAGTACGAGTGCCGGACGATGCAATTGTGCCATCATCGCATCCAGCAGCCAGCAAGGCACCGACTATCTCGTTGGTGATGACGGTGCCATCATCTAGAACGACGCAGAAGTCGTAGGACTTGTATTCTTCCAGTTGCGCCAGTTTTCGATTGGCTTCCTCGATCGTGCCTGTTGTCAACAAGATTCGTCTTGCTTTTTCCCAATCGGCACGATCGACAACAACATGTTCGTGATCTGGGTTCTGCCGTAGATGATTATGGCTGTGTAGAAAATTGGCTCGCGGTGCTAACATTTTAATTCCTACAAACTATTTAACTTTTCTTCATCTTCTCTTATCCATGCTTCGATTCTGTCGATATATTCTTCAACACTTCCAATTTTGTCATTTAACTCGCTGAGCCACCCCTCTGCCCTCTCGCGGAAGTCGTCATTCCAAGCGGATGAGATCTTATCTTCAAGATCACTCTTGCTTGCGCGCATTTTTTCGAGGTTGGATGCAGCAGAATAAAGCCGTCCCCGATTATTTTCGAGGTTGGCCATTATTTTCGTTCTGATTTCAGATTTTTTATTTTCATAGTGTTCATTTCGCCGACGTCTTAACTCGTCCCACCACACATCATGAACCTTACGCATATCTAGGATTGCATTGAAGCATTCCTGTTTATGCTCACCAAACATTTCTTCTCTATGGTCATGTAGCCTGTTTCCAGCCTTTGCCAGTAAAGCAGATAGGGCCTTCATTTCGTCTATATTGATATCTAAAACGCCGAAAGGCGTACATGGTATCTCACATGGCCGAGTATGTTCGACATCTGACAAGATATCGTTTTTTAAGTGTTCTGATCTATATTTTTTGTTGGTCTGATCGCTCTTGACCCGATCCCAGCATTCATTGTGCCTGCCACGCATGCTTTGTATAGCATCAAAGCATTCTTGCTTGTGCTTAGTAGCCATCTCGCATTTATGTTCACTTAATTTTTTGCCTGCACGATTTAATGCAATCCCAAGATCTTTTAATGAATCGCGTAAATCACTATCAGATAGCACGAATGATGGAGGCTGTGCGACACTAACATCGCCCAAAATGTTGTCTTTAAGCTTTTCAGATCTCGCCCAAAATTCTTCTTGTTGGCTCTTCGCGTCGGTGCATAACGAACTAAATGAGTCCCAAAGCTCTGCCCTGTCGCTATTAGAAAGTGGCTTTAGAGTTTTGAATAACTCATTAATCTCTTTTACCAAATTCCAAAAATCTTTGTACCTTTTGGAAGATAGGTGATCTCTTAAATTGCTGATAGCGCTGCCGATCGATCTAGCATTGTCGTTAGCTGCTGCTGACATGTCTCACCGTGCGGTTATTCTCGCGGAATGAATATTTGAGCTAACTTGCAGATGATATTAGGCTGCGGTATTGGTGGTGGTCCAGGTGCGCGATAGAGCCGCTTCATGAGAGACTCGAACACATCTGCATGCTTGCTGAGCCAAGAAAAGCCACGAGCATTGGAAAATTTATACATCTTTTCCAGCCGCAGCCAATCTTTTCTGAACGATTTGCCATGCTGCTTCATATATCGATGCAGCTTGTGTGCCAATCCTACAGTCTTCCAGTGCTGCGTCTTGGCGTCGATTAGTGTCTGATGACGCCACATAGTGCCATTTAATGCACCGCCAAAAATCATCGTTTCAAACAACTCATTTAAGGCTGTTCCGATAAATACTGTTGATACTGATGTTTCTTGTGGCTTGAGCGGCGGTGCATCAGAATGTCGCTCGAACGGTCCTGGGCGTTTGGTACCACTACAGATCTCCGTCTTATCAATCATGCGGTGCTTGGCTTTTTCAAGGAAGATACCCCAACGAAAGAAGTTAGGCTCCTCGACAATGCGATAGTCTTCAGTCAGAATGTAATGGCAAAGCGGATATAGCTGATTGAAAGCATAGCGGTCGCCCTCATCTGCTCTGATCATCATGTCTGGAGCGACACATGGCTCAATATCGTTGCTTCTGCTGGCATTCTCAAGCACGAAATCTTCAAACACACTATTGAGATCACAGTCGGTACTGTCCAACCATGGCTGGTCAGCGGCTATATTCGCTTTGTTGTATGGTATTATGTTCAGCGGCATACTACTCTCCGCATGCTCTCTTTAATGCTTCTTCGAAAGAAATTCTTGTGCTGATGTCTTCAACCTTCACATTAGCACCACCGAAAGGCTTCGCCATATGACGACCAACGGGTACTTCTAGCTGCTCACTCAAAGTCTGTGCCACTATTTGCGCGGCGACTCTATGGCCGAAGGTCAGAGGTTGTGTAGATGTGCCCATCCATGTATTCGTTTGCACGTCTAAGATGCCCCACGGTTTTGGGCTTTTCAAAGTACCAGGAACGAAATCTTCTTTTGTGAGCTCCGGTTCTTGTGTTGGTTCGAATTTAAGAATGTCGCTCATTGTGATACTCCATCATGGTTCGATAGACCAGCATATTTGGCATATGTAGCCTGAAATAGAGACTATCATCCCCATACTTGATCTTGGCGATAGCGGCGGCAACTGCTGGCGAACGGCACGTACCCGCAAGGCAATGAATCAATAGTAGATCGACTTGATCCCAAACAGATTCGACAAAATCCCAAATCTGTTTCGCATGGCTCTCATTACACAGGATCTTGTCTCCGCTTGGCTTATCAATATCGGCGAAAGCGACTTGCAGCCAACCAACAAGCTGGCATTTGTTTATCTTGGGCCAATCGCCAGGCTCGCATCCAATAGAGATACAGGCCCAAGGTTTATCACTTGTGAAATCGCTAGCCGCCGCCTTGCCTACAACCAGCAACTTACCATTGATGGGCTGCCCGAATCGCGTCTCTTCTCCGCTACAATCGTACATTAAATGCTCTCTTCTTCCAATGCGACTCGACAAGCAAAACGCAGTATCCGCATTTCACGCTCGGTGAGTGTAACGGTGTCAGCATCGCCATTTGGTTCTCGAATCACGTCGAGAATATAGCGAGGTTGTGAATTGTGCAACATCTCTGTTAATCTGGCATCCATCTCTCTGATACCATCCAACACGATGCCTTCATTCTCTGCCGTCCCCCAAACGGGATCGTATGAGTCGCTGACTGGCCCTGGCATTATG
>Ga0172381_10000227_pt1 | contig 69133 bp, 62 predicted proteins | sample Leawel6488metaG_FD_119754 | JGI IMG/M metagenome (GOLD analysis project Ga0172381, IMG submission 119754) | Leachate microbial communities from a municipal landfill in Southern Ontario, Canada - Leachate well 64-88 metaG | ecosystem: Engineered > Solid waste > Landfill > Unclassified | place... | reverse complement strand
TTTTCTTTTTATGCGCCCAATAAGTCTTTAAAGCGCCGGCCGAATGAATATGCGGCGAGCGAGCCGAGGTCAGATGCGGCAATAATTCGGGATGGTAGAATTCGGCGTAAGCGACCCAGGCCGGACAGCAGGAAGTCGTCATCGGCCAAATCGCTTTCCGGTCGCGCAAGCGCTCCATCAATTCTTCCGCTTCGGTCATCGTCGTGATATCGGCGCCGAAATTAATATCAATCGCGTTATTAAAACCCAATTTTTTTAAAGCCGTATAAATAAGCCCCTCGCAATTCGTACCATAAGGCAAGCCGAAAGCTTCGCCGATACTGACGCGGACCGCCGGCGCGAATTGCGCGATGACTATTTTTTTCTTATCCTTAAGCGCGACTTCTACGGCCGACCAGGCGCTCTGTTCCTGAGCGGAAGCGGCCGGACAATGGGTCGCGCATTGGCCGCAATAAATACAAGCAATCTTCTGATCTTTAACCGGGACAATTTCTTGCGCCGCCCCGCCACCGGCCATCTTCAGATAATCTATACCCTGATTATGGCAGGCCGTCACGCAATTATCGCAATCAATGCATTGTTCTCCGTCAATCTCCACGGCGTTGGCGAAGCGATAGGTTTTGCGTCCTTTCTTGCGCGGCTTTAGACGATCAGATTTTATTCGGTAAACCCGGGCGAGCCTTAGTAATTCGCAATCGGGAAAAGCGAGGCAATCGTCGCATTTCTTAGTATGCTCGGATAAGACCAATTCCAGATTAATGGCGCGCGCTTTCTTAACGCGCGGGCTGTCGGTGAATATCTCCATATCCTCTTTCGCTTCAGTAGAGCAAGCGGTCATAAGTTTATCGCGGCCCTTTATTTCCACGACGCAGACGCGGCAATTCGCCTTAACTTCCAAATCCGGATGATAGCATAAAGACGGAATCTTGATTCCGTTCTCGCGCGCGACTTCCAAGATCGTCTGGCCGGCTTGAATCGGGACGGTTTTATTGTTTATTTTCAGAGTCATTATTTTTGAATCTTTACTAATTCCTTGTAGATATTATAAGTGTAAATAAGGACGATTGGTCCGGTAATCAGACTGATGACCTGAACCACTCCGCTCCAGATGGAACTGAATAGGCTATCAGTCGCGGTCAGTGATATCGGGATGGAAATTAACATGGAAAAAATCCAAACGATGACGCCGACAAAAAGAAAACGTCCGAAAACCGGCCAAAAATAACCGGTCACTAGTTTGACGCTGCGACGGATTGCGGCCAAACCCCGCTTATCTTCAAAAAACAAAGCATAGCAAGCGAAACTATATAAAACGGAGTAGATAATGCCGGGAATGATGAGCAACAAAGTCCAAAGAAGCACAAAAATGGCGGTTAACAGGACTAAGCCGATATAAGGCCAGAATAATTTCCGCGTCTGCGCGAAAATTTCTTTTTCTTTGCCCGCGTAATCGTTCTTAACGAGCAAGAAGAGACTGATATAGGCGCGGACGAAAAAATACAAAGAGACTAAAGACCCGAGGACGGTGATGATAAGCGTCGACAGCCTGAAACCCAAGCCCAGACTATCGCCCGCCCAATAATTAATGCCGAGCAGGATAGCGATGACTGCCAGCGGAATAAGGGCTAGGATTATACCCCGAAGATAAATAAAGACTATTTTCTTCAGGTTGCGCCACCAGGTCTTAAGCGCATCTTCAAAATTATCAAAGACCGGCGCCAATTTGATTTTTTTTTCTGTTTCCATAAAATTTTAATTAATTTTTTACGATATTATTAAAATAACTTTTTAAAGGTATCGGGAGCGATGAGCCGAGGGCACAAAAACTGGTTTCTTCCAGACCGGAAACAATTTCCCAGAATAATTTATAATCTATTTCCGGCCGGTTAATCATTTCCCATAAGCGATAAGTCCCCTCGCGGCAAGGAACGCATTGCCCGCAACTTTGGTCATGATAAAATCTTAACCAATATTTTAACAATTTCCTTCGGTCGGTCGTGTCGGCCTGATAAACCATAATTGAACCGGCACCCTCCACCGGCTGATTTAGCTGGCCGGAATTAAATATTTCTCCGCTGGCTTCGCCGCCAATTTGAACGAAGAAGGGCCTGGCCGGGTAATTATCGGTCTGGCGTAAAACCTCTTCAATGGTTAAAGTAATCGGGAGTTCGTAGACGCCGGGACGCTTGAGCGCGCCGCTCAAAGTATAAAAACGGGTTTCTTCGTATTTGCCCCGAGCGACCCGGCTGACGCTATAAAAAGTTTCCGTATTGTTTATCAGGGTCGGATGATTATGGAGTCCGTTCGTTGTCGGATAAGGCGGCTTCAGGCGCGGTTGAATTCTCTTCCCTTCAATCAGATTTAAAAGTGTAGTTTCTTCACCGGCGATATAAGTCAGATTCTCCGGTTTCAGAAAAAATTCCAGTTTATCGCCGAGCGCGCGGTATTTTTGCTTCGTCAAAACTTTTTTTAAGCCGGCGGCATATTTTTGATAATAATCATGGGAAAGAAAAAAATATATTTTTTTAATCTTCGCCGAACCTAAAAATTGATCGGCTAAATAAACGCCGTTAAAAATTTCCTCCGGATAATTCGCAATCAGATAGCCGTCTTTTTTGACTCCGGGTTCGCCCTCGGCACCGTTGACGATAATATAACCGAGCTTTTTAGTCTTTAAGGCATTATAAACCGCCGCCCATTTTTGAGCGGTCGGAAATGACGCTCCGCCCCGGCCGACCAGGCCGGCGTCAGAAATTTTTTTCAGGAGGGATGTTTTAGACATGGATTTTTTATCTCGCCGTCCAACCGCCGTCAACATAGATAATGGTGCCGGTCACGTATTTGGCGCTATCAGCCGCCAGGTATAAAGCCGCCTGGGCGATATCATCCGGCTCACCGACGTAACCCAAGGGTGTATTCGCTTTAATCATGGCACTAAAATTCGGATCGGCCAAGACGCCTTTAGTCATATTAGTGGCGATAAATCCGGGCGCGATGGCGTTTATTCTTATTCCCAAAGGCGCTAAGTCTAAAGCCGCGGCATGAGTCAGCTGGACGACTCCGCCCTTGGCCGCGCAGTAAGCGATAGCCGACTGAAAACCGACAGAACCAAGGATAGAACTCATATTAATGATACTCCCTTTTATTCCCGCCGCTTTCATGGCGTTTCCGGCCGCCCGCGTACCATACATGACGCCGAAGAGATTGATGTGCAAAGTCTTGGCCCAATCCGCGTCTTTAACCTCTAAAATTCCGCCCAAACCGCCGATACCGGCATTATTAACCATGATATCCAGGCGTCCGAATTTATCTACCGCTGCTTTGACGAGCGCGTCCACCTCCTGAGGATTAGAGACATCGCATTTTACGAATAGCGCTTGAGCCGGATCTAATTTTAAGCTCAATTCATTCACGTCCGAATAAATGACTTTCGCACCTTCGGCCGCGAAAAGATTGGCAATAGCTAAACCGATACCGCTGCTGGCGCCGGTGACAATCGCGACTTTATTTTCAAGTTTCATATATTTATTGTTAATGATTAAAGATATTTTTTCACATAGTCCGCCAATTCCACGAAACGGTTGGAATAACCCCATTCGTTATCATACCAGGTGATGACTTTAAGAAGATTGCCGCCGACAATCTTCGTATTCTTCAGATCAACTATCGCACTATGAGAATTGCCGATGATATCGGTTGAGACTAATTCGTCATTAGACGCTTCGATTATGCCGCGCATTTTCCCTTGCGCCGCCTTGATAAAAGCTTTATTGACCTTTTCAACGGTAGTTTTCTTATTCAATAAATAAACCGTATCGCACAAAGAGCCGACCGGAGTCGGAACGCGGACAGCCAAGCCGTCAAACTTATCTTTCAGAGCCGGGATGACTTCGGCCGTAGAAATCGCCGCGCCGGTCGTGGTCGGAATGATATTTATCGCCGCCGCGCGCGCCCGGCGTAAATCCTTATGCGGTCCGTCAATCAAATTCTGATCGGCGGTATAAGAATGGACGGTCGTCATGAACGCGGACTTGATGCCAAAATTATCCTTAATGACTTTGGTGGCCGGAGCCAGGCAATTGGTCGTACACGACGCGCAGGATAAAATATCGTCATTCTTGGCGACTTTTTCCATATTCACTCCCGGCACAATCGTCTTTACCCCGCCCTTCTTGGCCGGAGCGGACAGAATTACTTTTTTGGCGCCGGCTTTAAGATGCTGGCTTGCGTCTTCTTTGTTAGTAAACCGGCCGGTGCATTCCAAAACAATATCAACTTTCAATTCTTTCCACGGGAGCTCGCTCGGGTCTTTAATGGCCAATACCGGAATCTTATGGCCGTTAACGCTGATGGCGTCTTTAGTCGCCGTTATTTTCTGGTTCGTTGAACCGTAGCAGGAATCATGGCTGAGCAGATGCGCTAAAGTCGCGGCCTCGGTTAAATCGTTAATCGCGACCACGTTAATATCGGGAAAACGCATCCAGATAACTTTCAGGGCGGCCCGGCCGATACGGCCGAAACCGTTAATGGCAATATTTATCTTAGACATAAAATTAATATTAATGAATTATTAATAAATTATAGCATATTTATAAAAAAGACTGAAATAAAGCTTAAACCAAGAATTCGCTAATAGTGTACTAAAAGCCGCCCTGATTGTAGGGCGGCTAAAATGTCAGAAAAATCTATTTATTCAAATATATAATATTCATCAGATTCTTTTCGTACCATTTTTTGTCAGTCACTCGTTTTTCTTGTTTTTCAATCCACGGATCCCAATCAAACTGTTCCTTTGTTTTCACTGAGCCTTCTTGATTAATATAACCGCTATCTTCCTTTAGCAGTCCTTGGCTCTCGTATCGTTTGATTAGTGAAAGAACGTCCGGAGATAGCATGGTTAATTCAAATAATCTAACCCTGGATTGATTGAAACTAGAAAATTTCACGTTAGTCCGAAATATAAATTGCTCAACCGGAAAAATAGTAACGACGGCATACATCCAAAGAAACAAAATCACTAAAAACTTCATTATATTGGACCTTTTTTTTATAAATAATCTTGATGTCATCCACATTAATAATATTGCGCAATAGACTACCGTATAGGATGCAAAAAATTTCTCATAACTGAATCCATAATATGTGACATAGAGTCCCATGCGATACCCCGCGGAAAAAAGTAGCAAAAAAGAAGCTGTCGTAAAGGCGGTTAAAATCCATTGGACGGCTGAAACGGTTTTCCTATAGGTGAACGAATAAATAATAATATTAATTATTGATAGAAAGAATAGCTGCCAAAAACCACTTTTAACCAAATCCTCAGTTTCTTTAAAATCGAAGGGCAGCGTGCCCACCCACAGGCGTTTCAGTTGTATCCATAAAAATAGCAAATAAAGGGCTAAAATGCCCCCGATAACAATCCCTGATATAATTGGATCAATTTTTTTATTATTCTCTGCTTTTTCCTCGTAATTAAACCTCTTACTCCAAGAAAAAAGTATTGAAAATGCTAAAACTGATAAAATAATGAAAGTTACGATCTTGTAAACCACTGGCACGGAAAAAATTTCTTTTACTAAAGAATATATAATCTGCATCTTACCGGCGAATACACTATCGGCTGACGATAGTAAAGGAACAAATACTGTCAGCGCTATAATTAAAAATAGAATAATACCCGATATAATCTTAGCGATAATCTTTCTTTTGGCTTTTTCCGCCGGTATTATAAGTTCTAAATATAGGATTGCGGATTTTCCAATTTGTCCCAAAAAAGAAAAAACTCTTTTAAATATCTGGGAAAAAAAATAAAAACTCCAATGTCTGGTTTTTTTATCATCTAAAAAAGCATAATTGCAGAACCACGCCAATAGAATGGTAGAAACTAAAAGGCTGATAACTTTTAAAAACGGATTATCGTAAATCAAAAAACTTAAAGTTATTAAGCCAAATGGAATAATCCAAATCAAATCGTTGGCAGACAGTTTCTCTTTCTCATGGAGCACCCAGATGAATAAACCGACGAATAACAAAGAAAAAACAAACGCATTAATGCCTAATGCGTATACTCCCCTGCTCCAAAAACCCCAAATAAAGATAACCCAAAAGGCGGACAAGCCGCCACATAAAATTAATTTTAAAATTAATTTTTTAGTCAGGTTCTCTGTTTGTGTGTTATTGTTTTGCATATTTTTATTATTATTCCAGATAGTGTTGGAAGACCTTTGATTTAACATCCGAATCCATAAATGCGCCTTTTAGATAGCCAGCATTATTCCTCTACTCCTTTAATTTATATTTGAATAACTTTGAATTTTTAATCCGATCTAGCTGATCAAACGTCTTGTCGCGGTATTTATCATACACATTTTCGGAAACAGAACCATCTGATACAAAAATATAACCGCTATGATCAGACAACGTAAACATAATTGCGTACAAAGGTAATGAATTTTTATTTGCTTTCAGATTTACATCTGGTTTTATACAGCGGATAAACAAATGTTTATCAAGAAAGTCTTTATAATAATAAAAACTTTCTCGCGATAAATGATCAGAGGTTAATAATTCATCAAATTTCTTATAATATCCACCCATGGCATGAGATTTAAAATATTGATCGTTTTTCAGATCATAATCATTTCCATTCACCAAATATTGATTACTACCCTTAATACAAAATCCAAAAATGCCATCTTGGAAAAATTTATTTGACAAAGTAGTGATGTTTTCAATACTATCGCTCATAACCATATCATAGTCACCTTGATCAAAAGTGATTTGTAACTTTTCTTCTTGTTTGCTTCGAATATATTGACTACTAAATAAATATATCACAAAACTCAACAAACTCAAGACAAATATAACTGGAATGGAAATAATTATTCTAAATTTTTGTTTAGACATAATTATTTAACATGCCAATATTAAAAATTAATTAATAAATTCTTTAATTATTTTTGATGCCACATCTTCAGGAAATATATTATTTAATCGTCCCGGGCTGGCTTTAATTTCATTTTTTGAGAAATAATTCATTATGGTAAAAAATTCTTTTCCATTTGCGCCAACTCTTGCAGCGCCACTGTCTATTATCTCACCAGAGGTATTATTTTTAACATAAACCCATATATAAAATTTTGGCGCTCCAACACCCACTTGAGCCGGTTTATCTTGTAATAATATATAATCTGCGTTCACCTCTATTTTCATCATTTTAGTGAAATAAGCCGATAAATCACGTGATAAATACTCACTAAAAAAGACTTCATCCGGGACATTTCCTTTAATATGACTTTCAGGAATACCCCTTAGACCAAAATAAACCCGTGCGACTACAACAATGGCAAGAATAATAGATATCCCTCCCAGAACGCCGACCATTAATAAAATTTTCTTTTTATTCATAGTAGTCTAACTTTAATTAATATCTGTTATTAAATAAATTTATACCGTAATTTATATAATTTCTATCAAAAATACTGTCTCCGGTATCCGTGTTATTATCTTTATTTTGAGCCTTACCGGCAAAATAATGCAATACGAATGGACTACCAAACCAAGTATTACTACCGACATAACCATAATGAATGTTTCCTGGGGTATCATAATCAATCTCATTGCCTAAAAAAATATAGCTTGTGTGTTCCTGTCCGCCACAAATTTTATTAGAACAATAAATGCCTTCTTGGTTCTTGAAATCCCAGTCACCGCCGGCTGAAGGCCGTTTCTTCCAGGGGGAACGGTTATGGGGTAAGTGTATATAAATCCTCCTGTTATAGGATCGGATTCTACATATAATTATTACTCACGGGCTTTCGGGCTTCATCATAAATATAGCCCCCTGGTACATCATCGTACGTCGTAGTCATACTTAACGCGCCATTTAAATCCGCTGACGGTGTGGGTTGACTTTCGGAACTTGTATTAGTCGTAATATCAGTAGCGTCAGTTGTGTTTACGGGAACGTCCAGAGTATCTGGATTATCAGTTGTTAATAAGTCAGCCGCACTAATTCCCTCTGTTTGAGCGTTGGCTGAAGATACGTTACTGGCGTTAGCTGCTTCACTTCCAGATATTTCAACTACAACCGGCGTGCTATTGATAGTTGTTTCTTCGCTCGCCAGAACTAAATTTACATTCTGTGCCAAAAACAAAAAAACCAACAATAAAATTGCCAGTTTCTTAATAAAAAAAATACGTTTTTTTATAAACATATATTTAATTAAGTAATTAATCTTAATAATTCAATTGTACCATTAATACACTCTGGCGTCCATTCCGGTCATCATTAAAATTAAAAAAACCGCCCTGATTAGAGCGGTTGAAAATAATTTTTATAGCTAGGGACGCCGATAATAGCCCAAGGAAACCGGGTCGCCGTATATCAATTGCCAATCGCCGCTGGCCGCCAGGTACTGGCTTAATTGTCTATTTTCCGGCTTATTGGCGACAAGAACCAAACCGATGTCATATCTGGCGAGCGCCTCCGCGATGATTTTTTCCGAACCGAAAAAATTCCGGTATTCTTCCAAAAGCGTGTGCCCGGCAAATTCAACCTGAGGAAAACGGCCGTCAATGAATATTTGTTTTCCCGGATAATTCCAAATCAAATATCCGCCCCATTCATAGCTGTTTAAGATATTGCCGGCCGAATACCAGGGATTGCTCTTTAAATAATTGACCGCGTCATAGGGGTAATCCAGAGAGAAAAAAGAAAAAGGGTCAAAGATGAGTCTTACATTATACGCCTGGCTGAAAATTAGCACGATTAAATAAGCGCCCAGGCTTAATTTCAAAACCAGGATTGCCGCCTCGCTCTTAAGCCGAGCCGCGAACCGAACAAAGACGGCAGAAAAAAACGCGGCGATTACAATAATTGCCGATTCGAAGGAAACGACCAAAAGCAGAGGTAGATGACGGCGCGATTTAAGGCTTAGATATAAAAACAACAGAACTAAAAATGAATTCCAAATATTTATTTTCCCGGACTTTTTAAAAATCGCCGAAAACAGAGAGGCCGCTAAGGTGCCGGCCATCGTAAAAATATAAGCCAATTCTAAAAAGTTAAACGGCCGGGCAAATTGCGAACGCCATTCCTCGATTAAAGATAAATAAATAGTGTTCCTATAATCGAATAAAAAAGAATAGAGCTCCAGCCGATAGGGCGTTAAAAGCGTCACCATAAAAGCTAGGGACGCAAAACCGAAAAAAACCAATAAATGTTTATTGCTTAAAATATCGACTGTCTCCGGCCGGCTGGGATTACTGAACCGATAAAATGTTTTTTCAATTAACTTAACCGTCGGCCAAGCGAATAAAATAACCAAACCGAGGAGAAAACTGCCGTGCAAATTCGCCCAAACGAAAAAAAACGGAATGAGCCAAATCAAAAGATAGGGGTTCTTCCGCCGTTGATAGCGACTGATGATAATTAGCTCTATTAACAGAAACAATGGAGCCAATTCTTGGATCCGGACGCCGAAATAGCGTAAGGCCGCCAGCAGACCGAAGAGCTGTAAGCCGGCAATTGATATTATCCGAACCGTGTTTGAGCTTATCTTCCGTCCGGCTAAAATATTTAGAATTATTAATACCAATAAAAATGGTAGGCAGGAAATGACTGCCAGCGCCGGATAGCCGAGATGGGAATAAGTTTCAAAAATTAAGAGATTGGCTAACCACTCATGGTCAACCCAATTGCCGGTATACGAATAATTATAGGGGTTGGCCGATGCCACCTGATGAGTCCGGGCGATATCCTGCCCGACCCGAAGATGCCAGCCTAAATCCGGATCAAGCCGGGACAAGGAATTTTTCAGTAAAATGACAAAAACTAAGGAATAAAAAAAGAGCCAAAAAATGTGGCTGAACCTGATTTTTTTAAAATAGCTGAACATTTATTTATTCTCCGTTTACTTATTCTCTTTCTTCTTATTCCGATTGATATCGACTTGGATTACCGTGTCCCGATCGCCTTCTTTCTCGCCGGCGATACGGACATCAACGGTCTGTTTTAAAAGATGATGACCGATAACGATACCGCGCGCGCCGTCCACGTTTACTTTCGTGCCGATAGGCGGAAGCTGGTCAGCCATTTCCTTATAGCCTTCGTACTCGTAAGACAAGCAGCACATCAAACGGCCGCACATGCCGGAAATCCGTTCACTGCCGCGATGGACGACCTGCTGGGCTTCAGCCATTTCCGAAGTGATGGACGAAAATTCATCCAGACAACTGCGGCAACAAAGCCCCCGGCCGCACGGACCGCAATCGCCGGTTATTTTCGCTTCGTCGCGCGTGCCGATTTGCGTCAGGCGGATATTGGCGTTAAAGCGCCCGGCCAGGTCCTTGACCAGTTCGCGGAAATCCACGCGGCCGTCGGAAATAAAGGCAAAATTAAAACGATTATTCTCATAAGCAAAATGAACATCAACCAGCTTCATCGGCAGGTTATGCTTAGCGATCATTTCGCGGCAAAAGTTCATCACTTCTTCTTTCCTGGCCGCGTCGGGAAGTTTAGCGATATCGTCATAGTTCGCCGGCCGTAAAACCGGTTTTATTTCCCGGCCTTCTTTGCCGGAGCCGCTATCGGCGGATAGCTTTATTATCTTGCCGAGTTCGGTGCCGAGTTCAGTCTTGACGATAACATAATCGCCAACCGACAAATCCAGCTGGCCGGCGGAAAAATTATAAGTCTTATCCCAAGGAGCGAATTGTATTTGCGCTATCAACATGGGTTTAATGATTAAAACGCTTTAAGCCCCTCTCGGAGGGGCTTAAATAGAATTAGCTTGATTTTAGAGAGAATAGCGGACAAACTTTAAAATATTGGCGCCGCCGAGGATATCCTTGATCTTTTTCTTGTCATCCTTGATATATTCCTGTTCGGTCAGGCAGACTTCAGAATAATACTTGCCCATTTTCCCTTCCACAATCTTATCAACCATATTAGCCGGTTTGCCTTCCTTGATTAATAATTCCTTATAAATCTCTTTCTCTTTGGTCATCTCTTCGGCCGCGACTTCTCGCGGCAGGATATATTTCGGATTGGCCGCCGCCACCTGCATCGCGACTTCGGCCGCGATCGCCTCTTTACCCGGCTGATCAAGCGCGACGAGCACGCCGATGCGGCCGCCTAAATGCGAATAAGAAGCGACCGAAGCGCCGGTCACTATTTCAAAGCGCTTAACGCCCATCTTCTCGCCGATAGTGCCGCTTAAAGTGCTGACAATTTCTCCAACCGTGGAACCGTTAAGAGGTAAAGCTAAAAGAGCCTCTAAGCTCGCCGGCTTAGCGGTTTTGATGACGTTTAAGATTTCATCAGCTAAGCTCTGAAATTTCTCATTGCGGGAAACAAAATCGGTTTCCGAGTTAAGCTCAACGATATAGGCTTCGGTCTTCGCGTCGTTAACCGCGACTTTAACCACGCCCTCTTTAGCTTCCCGGTCAGTGCGTTTCGCCGCCTTGGAGATTCCTTTCTTGCGTAATATTTCTACCGCCTTGTTTATATCATTACCCGCTTCAACGAGCGCCTTCTGGCAGTCAACCATGCCGGCGCCGGTCATTTCGCGTAATTGTTTAATGAGTTCCATATTGTTAATTTTAATACAAATTATTTAAGATTCTTTTTTCCTTCCAAGACCGCGTCCTTAATCGCTTCCAGTAATAATTTAATGGTCTTAGTCGAGTCGTCGTTAGCCGGAATCGGATAATTGACTTCTTCCGGATTGACGTTAGTATCGCAGATAGCGATAATCGGGATATTCTTCTGCCGGGCTTCCCTGACCGCCGTTTCTTCCTCCTTAGTATCCCAAACGAATAAAGCGTCCGGAAGTTTAGTCAAAGCCGCCAGGCCGCCGACGCGGACTTCCAGCTTCTTGATTTCGCGATCGAAATTCAAACGTTCTTTCTTGGTATATTTTTCCAGTTTCCCGCCTTCTCTTTTTTCAATCAAGTCCAAATATTTCTTAACGGATTTCTTGACAATCGGGAAATTGGTCAGATAGCCGCCCAGCCATTTGCCGACGACATAAGACTGATTGGTTTCTTCCGCCATTTTCTTAAGCGGTGCGCTGACCTGGCTCTTGGTGCCGACAAATAAGATACTTTTGCCTTCGGCGACGAGCTTGGTCATAAATTCCAAAGCCTCCTGTAATTTTTCCTGCGTCTTTTTCAAATCAATGATGTAGACGCCGTTCTTGGAAGTAAAAATGAATTGTTTCATTTTCGGGTGCCAGCGGTTAGTCCGATGGCCGAAGTGCATGCCGGCTTTCAGCATGTCTTCAATTTTTGGTAACTTGGACATATTTTTTCTTTTTTAGGGCCGTAGCCCGTTACATCTGCTCCTTTCACCCTTATAAAAAGGGAAGAAAAATAATGGCGGTTAAACCAATAGGAACATGATAATTAATAAAAGACCGCTATGCGGTCAAAGGCCTAAAACCTCTGTAATAAAGATATCTTAAATTAATGGTCTTGTCAAGACTTTAAATCAGCTTTAAATTAACTTTAAATCAGTTTATTTCTGATAAAAATCTTTGACCGCCTGGTTAAAATCAACTACCTTCCGGTTATAATCATCAACCATGGCCTTATAAATATTTAAGTCATCATTATATTTATTAACCAAATCATTATACGTCCCCACCAGACTATTATACTGCGATATCTGGCCATTATTATAATAGGCGTCCATTTGGACTTTTAAAGAAACTATTTCCGCGGCTTGAGATTTCAGGGCAGTATCTTTAGCGCCAAGAACCGAATCCTGGGTATTTAAATAATCCTTAGCCGCTTTTAAGGCGGTGACTTGGGCTTTAGTTGCGGCCACGCCGTAATAAGTCTTACCGCCCGTCTTCTGATAAATTTCCATTGTTCCTAAATGGGCGGCGTCAAATAATCCGGTAAATTCTTCCGAACCGGTTTGCGCCTGGCCGGCGCTTAAACTGGGCGGCACGACGCCAAGCGGAAAATAATTCGTAGTTTCGCCGTAGCAATAACCCGAACCGGAGAGCGAGTCGCTAACCGGGCAAGCGATGCCGGCCGCACTATGATTGGCCGCCGGAAAATCCAGGATGGCCGCGCCATAACCTAGTTTACGCAGCAGCGCCACCGCTAAAAAAGTCTTATCGGAACAAACCCCTCTGTCCAGATATAAAGTTTCGTAGGGGTAATAGGGATTATTATTGCGATTGTTCTCTTGCGCCAGCTTGGCGCTGTCATAAGGGATAAATTGAACGAGTGCCAGCGTAAGTTCCAGAACCTCGTCATCGGTCCAATTATTATTCAAAGCCGTCGCCTTTAATTTAAAAATTAAATCGTCCAAAGAATTGTCGCCGGATTTGACGTTAAAGAACAGAGCGTAAAAAGCGTTGCGCAGAGTCGCTTCGGGGGCGGCGCCGGAGTAGGAATAAACTTTAGTTGAAGACTTATAAGAATTATACAGAGCCGACGAAAAATTCTGATTAATCGCGTAATCGCTATTTTTATATTTGAAAGAAAAAGTCAGCGGCGTATCTAAACTAAAATCCGTAGCCGGTGCGCCCGTTACCGCCGGAGCGGTTCCGGACGTCGGAGATACTCCCCCGATTGAGGCAATGCTTATTTTGGCCAGATCGGCGTTAGTGATGCCCAGACCCAGAGAACGCATAACGTTAAACGCATCGGCCGGCCGGCCCAGATAATATAGCTTTAAATTCGTCGGAGAAAGATAATAAGCCTGTCCCTTATCCTGAACCTGAAGCAGGATGCGGCCAGAAAGCCGAGCCGGCGCTTTGATTTTGAATTGCGCCAGATCGGCGTTGGAAACTCCGAGTCCGAGCGCGCGCATAACATTAAAAGCGTCGGTCGGCCGGCCCAGATAATAACGCGAAGAATTAACCGGATTAACATACCAGGCCTGGCCTTTCTCCTGAACCTGGAGCAGGATGCGGCCGCTTAAATTAGTCGCGGCCGAAGTCGCGGCGGGGAAAAGGCCGGTCGCTAAAAAAATGGCGCCTATCAGGCTGAGGGCAAAAACTTTATTATAATATTTTACTGAAACGGATATTTTCATAATAAAACCGGGGTTTTTGTAAATAATGCGAAATTCGCGACTAATCTATTAAAGTGATGTATAAATCCTCGGTCGGCGGCGACGGCAGATGGTCGGCGTCATTAATGAAGCTAATTTTGACGTAACCGTCGCGATCAACGACGATCTTGCTGACCGAAGACTGAAAAATCTCTAAAGACAAAAAGCCGACCACATCGGCATCCAATATTCCGGTTAAAAGCGCCCGGATAAAATTGCCGTGGGAAAATAGCGCCAGCCGGCGGCCGCGATTATGGCGCCAGATGTCAGCGATAACGCGGCGCGCGATTGTCTGCATCTTATCAAGTTCCTTATCTAAAAATTGATGGCGTTTTAATCTTTGCTCCCGCGCCTTTTCCGTCATATTGAAATATTTGAGGCGATACCAATCTTTCCAATGGATTTCATCAAGGCGCTCGTCAATATTCATTTTTTTTCCGGTCCGAGCCAGATAGGCCGCGGCCGTTTCCTGGGCCCGTTCCAAGCCGCTGGAATAAACTTTATCAATCGGCATGGCCAAAAGCCTTTTGGTCAAAAATTTCCGCTGTTTCAAGCCGATTTTTGATAAAGGCATATGATATTCGCCCACTTTCTTTTCCAAACGGTAATCCGGATGGCAATGGCGGATAAGATAAATCTCCGTATAGGGCCGACAGATAGACGGCTTTAGCTTGGCATAAGGATTTTTATACATAGAAAATTACAGATTAGCGGCTACGAACTTCCAATTAATCAGATTGCGCAAAACCGTTTCAATATAATCGGCGCGGCGGTTCTGATAATCAAGGTAATAGGAATGTTCCCAAACATCCAGCGCCCAGAGCGGCTTTAAATTATGCGCTAAGGGCGTATCCGCGTTAGCGGTCTTCATGACTTTTAAAGCTTCCCCGTCTTTAACGAGCCAGACCCAGCCGCTGCCAAAAACTCCGAGCGCGGCCGTCTTAAATTCTCCGTAAAAATTACCGAGGGATCCGAAATTTTTATTAATCGCCGCTAATAACTCCGCCGCCGGCTCGGCGATTTCACTGGCCGCCGGTTTCAGGCCTTTCCAGAAGAAATCATGATTATAGGCCTGAGCGGCATTATTAAATACGCCTGCCTGTTCCGGATTATTCGCGGTTTTCTTGATAATGCTTTCTAGCGTCTCCTTCTCGAACTCTGTCCCGGCTGCCAGCTTATTAAGATTATCAATATAAGCCTGGTGATGCTTGCCGTAATGGAACTCTAGGGTTTTGACCGACATGTGCGGCTCTAAAGCCGTTTTTTCATAGGGTAATAACGGTAAAGTAAACATATGATTAAAATTAATGAATTATATGGATATTATAACAAAATAATCGATTGAGGGCTATCAGGCGGTCGGGAAAAAATTAAACCGCCGGATTTTGGTTAATAAAAAAGGCTATCCTGGGTGGATAGCCTTAACATCTGCTTTTTTGATTATTCTTTATTTCTCATTGCCTAAGCGAGTTTGTCCCAGGCTAATTTTGGTTTTAAAACAATCTTGCCATCGGCAATCAGTTTCGCCACTTCCGGAGCATTCTGCTTGTATTGATCAAACTGAATATCACAAGCGGAAATTACCGGTACGCCTTCCCAAAAATGTTTTCCGGAACGATTGAACGCGCAAGCAATGGCGACTAATTTCGCACCGCGACTCTCGATTAATCCCTTAGCCTTTTCGGTAGTGGAAAAATTATTCACCACATCTTCAATCAGAATTACATTGTCGCCCGCTAAAAGATCGTGCCGGTCTATAACCAAGTCACTTTCTTCACGAACATTATTATTAGGATCCGCGGCAATCTTAACAACTTTTTCGGCAAAAATAGTGCGAGTCTCCAAAATTCTGCCCAAATCGCCCGCCAATAACAGCCCACCCATCGGAGCGCCTAAAACAACATTGGCTTCCAACCTGGCGGCTTTCATATTATCAGCAATTAATCCGGCAAAATAATTTCTGACGACTGATATCTGTTCGGCTTTAGCAAAATTAAGATAAACAAAGCCAACCATGTTCTTTTCAGCACCCGCTTCAGCCTTATACTTCTTCGCGTAACCGACTACCGGTCCGACATATTCTCCCTTTTCATTCTTAGCGCTTTCATAAAAACCCTTGCAGTTCTTTAGGGTTTCTAACTGCTTGCCTGGGACAATAAGACTTTCCGGAACGAGGTCAGCTTTATCAACCTCTAAAGCTTCGGCAATCGCTAAATACATCTGCCGTGCTTTTTCACCAGCCGCTTCGGCGAAATCCTCACCGGAACTGGCAAAAATTATAGCGGAAGATGAATTAATAACCATCGATCCAAAACCGGAGAAAGCGGTCTTCACTGTTTCTTTTATATAACCACCCTGAGTGCCGACACCGGGAATTAAAAGCCATAGGCTATCGCCAACAATTTTGCGTACCTGAATAAGATGGTCGGAATATACCTGTCCTGACCCCTTCGGAAATTCATAAGCGGCGGCCATAACCAGCCCGGCGTTTTCAGTAATCTCCAATTCTTCTGCCCATTTTAAGGTAGAGGCCGCAATGAATTCCCAATAAGGGCGCCCGTCGGCCATTAGTTGATCCTGCGTTTCTCTGGCTTTCAGATTGCTGGTATACGCCAAACCGACCAGAGCCCTGCCCTTATTGTCAGAATCTACTAAAAATTCCATACAGTCCTTACCCATATACGGAGAAAAGTTCATGCCGTCAGCCCCATCAATATCAAGTTGTGCAATTCTATAGCACGTTTGGGTCCTATCAATATCCCCACGTTTGCAATCTTCAAATACCACGATATCAGGATAATTGAGATGGATATAGCTTATGACCGTTTGCAAAGCAATGGCTCCTCCGGGGAATGCTTCCCAATAAGCTTTTTGGGTTTTATACATGGAAGTAAACGGGGCGGTAGCATCAACTTCTTTTATCATCCACATAGCGATATCTGTCGCCAAATGAGCGTTGTAGGGTGATTTTGTGGTCATACAGGCAGGCAACTTTGCCGGGTCGGGATCGAGCCCGACACAGATAAGAGATTTGATTTTTTCCTGTCTTAACTTCAGGGTTTCACGAAAATTTACTTTTTTATTCATCAGTTCAGATTTTTAAGTGAATACTATGTTTATTTAATTATTAATGAGCAAAAATTATCAATTTAACTTACCAAAAAAACAAAAAACTGTCAAACCACCCTTCCCCTCAATTCCCTCCTTAACTTTACATAATCCGGCACGGTTTTTGCAACCAGCGCCCAGAAGCGGACGGAATGGTTAAACTCTTTCAAGTGGCAGAGTTCATGGACGATGATATAATCGGCCGCATCCGGAGAAAGCTCTAAGATGCGATAACTGAAATTAAGATTTCCGGTTCGCGAACAACTGCCCCAGCGCGTCTTTTGGTCGCGGATGCTTATCCGCTGATATTTAAAATTATAGAAACGATTAAAATATTCCAAACGACGGACGACCAGAGCGCGAGCAGCCTCTTTATGTTGTAAATAATCCTGACGGCGATGCGGCCGGGAGAGCGGCACCGGCATATTCCTAAAACGTTCCAGTTTAGCGTTAACCCAATCTATTTTAGAAAGCAAAAAAGACTCGGCCGCGGCCCTGCTCATAAAATATGGTTTGGTGATGATGACTCGGCCGTCGTGATGAACCGCCAAACGCAGATGGCGGGAGCGGCGGACGGTTTTAATGATGTAAGAGAAATCCGGTTTCATGGCTGATAAGTCCCGACAACCGGATAACGCTTCAAAAGCGAGGAGACATGCTGAGAATAAAAAACAGCGGTTAAATCCTGCCCCGCCCGATGGCCCTGATGCCAGCCATTTATAAAAACGGGAGATAAGTCATAAACGATCCCACTAACGGCGGCATAAGCCGGCTGACCGTTTAAACCATTATAGGCGGCCAGAGTGGCGGCGGAAAAAATTTTCAAATTGATGTCAGTCTTATTCCCGCCGACGGGCGCGGTTTCAGAAGTCGGTACAGAATTATTATCGGAATAAATAGCCGCAGTCGCGGCGGCGGAAGAACTATAAAAAAAATGAACATATAAAAAGAACCCAGCCAAAAGAACATAAAAAGCCAGCAAGGCGGCCCGGCTATATTTATTCCAAATTTGCCGGCGGCGAAGAGTTAAATGAAGCGCCCAATAAGTATGGATGATAAAAGCGACGATACCGATTCCGGCCAACCCAGAGAAATGCAGAGAACGCGCAAAATCCGGATTAATCAACCCTTTAGTCATTCCGTAACCGCTGACAGCGTACAAAATAATGACCACCATTAGAACCCGAGCGGCCAACCTATCAAGCTTGATAAAAAAATTATTCATATTTATTCCAAACTGATAATCTGTATTTACGCTTTTTTCCTCTTTCCCTTCAATTGCCCGCAAGCGGCTTCAATACCGGAGCCGAAGCTGAGACGGACGGTCGCAGGCACGCCGCTATCTTCCAAAATTTTCTTAAAAGCCTCAATCCGCTCGCGATCGGACGGTTTGAATTTTCCCGTGGCGTTATAAGGAATAAGATTAACCAGATATAAAGGCCTCTTCATGAGACTGGCGAGTTCCTGAGCGTCTTTATCCGTATCGTTTATGCCTTTGATCATTAAATATTCAAACATGACGCGGCGGCCGGTTTTCGTAATATAATTATCAACCGTTCTTAGGATATCATGAAGCGAATATTTCTTCGCAATCGGCATCAAAGAGCGGCGCAAATCATCAAAGGCGGCATGAAGCGAAATCGCCAGATTAATCTGTAGTTTCTCACCGGCTAAGCGCTTGATGCCTTCGGTCAGACCGACAGTAGAAACCGATAAGCGGCGAGCGCCGATATTGAAAGTTTCCGGATTATTTAAGAATTTTACGGCCTTGATAAACTCATCATAATTCAAGAAGGGTTCGCCCATGCCCATGAAAACCAGATTATCGATCTTTTCTCCTTTGCCTTCGGTTTTTAAATAACGCGCCCAATATAAAACTTGGATTACTATTTCTTCGGAGCTTAGGCTCCGGCTGAAGCCGTTCTGGCCGGTCGCGCAAAAAGCGCAGCCGAGCGGACAGCCGACCTGAGACGAGACGCAGACCGTATTGCGCGCTTCTTTCTGACGAATCAGTACGGTCTCGATCGCTTCCCCGTCCTCCAGAGTAATCAGCGCTTTCAGGCTTTTCGGTCCGGTCGCGGACTTAAAAAGTTCCGCTTTTATTTCCAGCGGACAGGCGGACGTTAAAGTTTCACGCAAAGCCTTAGGCAGGCTGGACACTTCTTCCCAGGAAGAAATATAATCCTGCCACAACGCTTTATTCACTTGCGCGTAACGGAACTTCGGTTCGGTTTTCAGAATCTCGTTTAATTTCTCTAAATTCATATGATTATTTCTTATGCAGGATTATCTTGACGATTTCACTTCTCGCCGCCGTACGCATCGGCGGTCCCCAAGAACCGGCGCCGCCGTTAACGACCAAATTAAAATCACCTTCGGTAAACAAGCCGTAGCCATAGCCCTGATGCGCCCATTTGGCAATTAAATTAAAAGGCCACATCTGACCGTCATGAGTATGCCCGGATAATTGTAAATCGATACCGGCGCTTTTAGCTAAGGCAATATTCTTCGGCGCGTGAAATAATAAGATGCTGGGGGCTTTCTCGTTATAGCCGACTTGGTCTAAAATCGCTTTTTCCAGGTTGAAGTCATTGCTAAAAGAGTAATTGACGCCGATAAGCTGCAGGCCATCAACCATTTCCAAACGATTATCTAAAATAATCACCTTATTTCCTTTTAAAAGACTGACGACGCGATCAAAGCCGAGATACAAATCATGATTACCGAAACCGTAATATATTCCCCGAGGCGCTTCTAAACGATTAAGCGGATGATTCAACCAGGCGAAATCCGACTCCATGCCGTCGAACAGGTCGCCGGTAATAAAAACCGCCGCCGGTTTTAAAATGTTAATCCGATCAATCAGGCGATAGAAGAAACGCTGGCGATAAACCGGCCCGAGATGGACATCGGAAATCTGGACAATCGTTTTATTGTTCCAGGTGTCCGGCAAATCCTTAATTGACACTTCATACTCCGTAATCCGCGGTATGGTAGCGCGATAAACACCGATAAGAGAAATCAGCAAGCCCGCGGCGATGAAAAATATTTTCACGGCCGCGTCCGGAATCGGGAAACCGGCGAAATGGCCGATTAATTTTATTATCGCGATTAATCCGGCGGCCAGGACAAGATTAACGAATAATCCGATCCAAAAGCCCGAAAACATATAATACCCGCGGGTAAAAAGATTATCGCATTTATGAATCAGGTAGGAAGACAAAATGGCGCTAGCCAGAAAGAATAATAGGATCAGAGCGGCGACCAGCTGAGCGGGGACGGAAACCAGGTGGAAAAATTTTATCAGGATATACCATAAAAGAGCGTGCCCAGATAAGAGCACGACAAAGGCGGCGCCGAATAAGATAAATTGCATCATATATTCTGAAGCCGCCCAAAAATAGGCGGCTCGATAATTTTAATTATTTTCCGGAATAGGGAAAACGCGCGTAAACGGCCTGTTTGCCTAATTCCGCTTCAATTTCCAGTAAGCGATTATATTTCGCCGTGCGTTCGCTGCGCGCCGGCGCTCCGGTCTTAATTTGGCCGGCGGAAAGAGCGACGACGAGATCGGCGATAAAAGTATCTTCAGTTTCGCCGCTCCGATGAGAGATGACGGCCGTCATCCCGTGCCGACGGGCGAGTAAAACCGCGTTGACAGTTTCCGTTAAAGTGCCGATCTGATTAAGTTTGATTAATATGGAATTGGATGATTTCTCCGCGATTCCCTTTTCCAAGCGCTTAATGTTCGTCGCGTACAAATCATCGCCCACGACCTGAACCAGTCCTTTATTGGACGCCGTAAATTCTGTAAAAGACGCGAAATCGTCTTCCGCGAACGGATCTTCGAAAGAATAAATCGGATACTTAGTCTGCAAGTCGTCATAAAAATCAAACAATTCCGAGCCGTTCATCGTTTTATTCTCTTTCTTTAAATTATAGGCGCCGTTAGAATAAAATTCGGTCGCGGCCGCGTCAATGCCGAAAACGACATCTTCGCCGACAGTATAGCCGGCACTCCGAACCGCATCGGCCAGCAAGACGAAAGCTTCTTCATTGCTTTTAACCAGCGGCGCGAAACCGCCTTCATCCCCGACAGTAATATTATAGCCGCGATCTTTCAAAACTTGCTTCAAAGCGGCATAAATTTCCGCACCCATTCTGACCGCGGCCGCTATAGTTTTCGCGCTTAGCGGCAAAATCAGGTATTCTTGGATATCGGTCGCCCAATTGGCATGTTTGCCGCCGTTTAAAATATTCATCAGCGGCACCGGCATCTCATAACGGCCGTTAAAATCGGGGTTAAGCCTGGAAAGATATTTATATAAAGGGATATTCAGACCGTTAGCGGCCGCGCGCGCTACCGCGAGCGAAACCGCCAAGATTGCGTTCGCGCCCAGTTTCGCTTTATTATCCGTACCGTCGAGCTTAATCATGACGTTATCAATCTCCGCTTGTTTCTCCGGATCCAATCCAATCAGTGCCGGTTTGATTTTGGTGGCAATATTCTTGACGGCCGTCAGGACACCGAGTCCGTTATAGCGGTTCTTATCGCCGTCGCGTAATTCTACCGCTTCATGACTGCCGGTGGAAGCGCCACTGGGAACCATAGCGGTTCCGGTCGCGCCACTATCTAAAATCACGGTCGCGGCGACGGTCGGATTGCCGCGGGAGTCTAAAATTTCTAAGGCTTTGATGTCTTTTATTTTCATATATTTATAACTAACAAACTATGCAATCGCGATTAATATAGCGCTCCGTCCTCTTAATGACTTTGACTAACATCCTAACCGCCGCCAAACCATGGCCGCCGATTGCGGTTTCGTCCGATAACATGACCATATCGGCGCCGTCTAAAACCGCGTTGGCGATATCGGAAACCTCAGCGCGCGTCGGACTCTGATTCTTAATCATGGAAGTCATGACTTGAGTCGCGATAATAGCCGGAGTTTGATGCCAATGCGCGTGACGGATGAGATTTTTCTGAACTATCGGCAATTCTTCTACCGGCGTCTCAATACCCAAATCGCCGCGCGCGATCATGATAACATCGGAAACGATGATTATCCGGTCAATATTTTTTAGAGCGATGGCCCGTTCAATTTTAGAGATAATTTTAACATTCTTATTTTTCTTTCCAATCAAGCGGCGCAATTTCAAGACATCGCCGGCCGTCTGGACAAAGGACAAGCCGACATAATCAACGCCGACCTTCAAGCCGAATTTCAAATCCTGAATGTCTTTTGGAGTCAAGCCACCTTTTTTCATATTCGTATGCGGCACATTTACGCCTTTATGAGAGCTTAGTAATCCGCCATGGATGACTTCGGTCTTGATGACCCTGCCCCTAACCTCCTTAACGATTAATTCAATCTCGCCGTTACAAAGATATAAAGGCTGATTTTTTTTAATATCACAACAGAGGTCGGCGTTATCAATCGGAATCGCTCGGCCTTTCTTATAGGGAAATTTCGAATAGGTAAAATCATAATGCTCTCCGTCTTCAAGCATAATTCCGTTACCAGGCATCTGACCGATGCGGATACGCGGACCCTGAAGGTCAAGTAAAATCTTAACCTGACGGTCAGAAGTCTTATTAAAAGCGTCAATCCCAGCTTTGATGCGCTTATACTGTTCATAACTGGCATGGGAAAAATTAATACGGATAATATCCACCCCGGCTTCAATCAGGGCTAAAAGCTGGCTATGATTTTCGGATTTCGGTCCGATGGTGGCGATAATTTTGGTCATCATGTCTTTTGGGGTTAATAATCATTAAAATAGTATAAGCGGAAAATAAGATTTTGCCAAGCTATAATTATTTTTTATTTTTAATTTTAGCTAAATTACTAATAAATTCTTGATAAAATCCCAGATTATTCAGGCTGGCCAGTTTCTGGCCGAGCGGCTCTCTCAGACGAAAGAGATGATGCAGATAGGCGCGGGAATTCCGCCTTAATTCCGGTAAACGGCTGTCTTTATTGATAGGCCGGAAATCAGCGGCGAATTTCGCGTTATTGATATTAACGCTTTCGTATTTCGGGAACCGTTTCAAGAAAAATAGCTTTCCGTGCCGGCCTTCGCGCGTCGGGATGACGCAATCAAACATATCCCAACCCATCTTGACGCAGCGATAAATATCTTCCGGCGTGCCGATGCCGAGCGCGAAACGTAAAGCATTCTTAGGAATAAAATCAGCCGTCGCTTTTAAGACTTTACCCAGGAACTTCCCTTCCTTATCAACCGGCCGCGCTCCGAAGCCATAACCGTCAAAACCAATCTTCACTAATTCTTTAGTACAGTATTTACGCAAGTCTATTTCCGCTCCGCCCTGGATAACCGCGAATAAGAGCGGACGCTTCGCGCCGCTTAATTTCCGTTTCTTTATCTGCTTCTCATATTCCGTTTTGCAACGCTTGGCCCAAGCTAAAGTCCTGACGACGGCTTTTTCTAAATCCGGCCGGGAAAAATCATTCGGCGGGCAGTCGTCCAGACAGACCATCATATCCGTACCGAGAGCGAACTGGATTTGAATGGATTTTTCCGGAGTAAGTTCGTGCTTAGAGCCGTCCAGAGGAGAGCGGAAAATAACTTTATCATCCCTGATCTGCCCCAATTGTTTATTCTTATGAATAAGCGAAAAAACCTGAAAACCGCCGGAATCCGATAAAAGCGGCCCGGACCAATCCATGAATTTATGCAGACCGCCGGCTTTTTCAATTATCTTCAGTCCGGGCTGAAGATATAAATGGAAAGTATTGACGACCAACGCTTCAGTTTTAGTCCGCGCGACCGCTTCATTGTCGGTCAGTTTAACGAACCCGCGGGTGGCGTCGGGCATATAAAAAGGCGTCTTCAAAGAACCGTGAGCGGTCTGAATGATTCCGCGGCGCCCGCCGGATTTTAATGTCTGATTGACCTTAAACATTGAATTGAAATTTAAATCGGCTATTGGACTATTCCGGAATTATTCAAACCGGCAATATCGTCATCTTCCAGTTTAGTGGTTTTGGCGTCGGTTTTTTTAGTGATTGTTTCCTTGGTTTCCGTATCGGTCGCACTAACGGTCGCGCCCGGCGATAAGACCAAAATCTTATTGCGATCGCTTTCTGCCGGCGTCAGGCTGATACCAAATTCCGCGTCCACGCGATAAACTGAAACCGGCAAGCGGCCGATTTCCCAAATTACCTGGTGCGTCGCGCTGTCGTAATAAATATTGCCGACGCTGGTCAGATTATTATTATCCCAAACCGCATAACCCGGCAGAGGTAAAATAACGCGCGCGTCGGTCAACTCATGAAGATTATTTTTAACCGTCCAATAAACTTTGAAACTGGTTTTCTCTCCGACTTTCGGCGGCAAAGGTCCGGCACCGACAGGCAGATTATCGCTGTTAAAATAGAGAACGCGTTCCTCCAGGGATAAATCGCTGTTTATCTTGCTGGTGATGATGTTGCTCTTGTTTTCATCCTTCCTAGCCGGTTTATTATTCAAGCTATATTGGCCGTAAGAAATCATATCCAAATGCTTGCCCTGATCGCTGTCCTTAAAAGCGGATAGATTCAAGCGGAAATCGATGGTTCCTTCGTCGCCGGGTTTTATTTCCGCCAGAGCCGGGATCTCCTTCTTGGTCCAGATTATCGTCTGGTCCCAGACCGCGCCCTTATTTTCATCGGAAAACGATCCCCAATCGAAAAAATCGCCGGTTAAAACCGCCATGATGACCACATCCTTATAAGGAGCGACGCCGCGATTAGAGTAAGTAAGTGAATATTGCAGCGGCTGGCCGAAAGTAAGCGCGCCGTCATTCTTGGAGCCGTTTAGAATCATCGTCAGATTCAAATCACTGGAAACCAGTTCCGGTTTAAAAGCTTTTTCCCAGAAAACATAGGACTCGCCATTTTCCATTTTTTTCTCCAGCCGCACTTTTATTTCCGAATTATCGGATTTCTGTTTGATCTTATAAGTCAGCGGAATCTCTTGGCGACCGGAGACCGGGAGCAGATTAGCGACCTGCCAGCTTGCGCCGCCGGTCTTAGTGACTATTATCTTCGTCGAAGTACCGACAATCGGGGGCGTCGCCGTCGCTTTATCGCCGGACGTAATGACCGAAGCGTTCGCTTCTACCGGCAAAGTAAAAACGATATTAAAATCACCTAAATAATTCTCCTGGACATCAGACAGGGCGAGTGTAATCTCATTATCCTGATTAATGAAGGCGGTATTGGAATAATTTAAATCGACATTAAAGCCCAGGCCGCTGACGATAGTGGAGGCCGAGGCTTCTTTCTTAAATTGGCTGGACAAGTTCCCGGGAAGATAGCTCAAATAACCGGTGACAACATTGATAGAATCACCTCGATTGATCAGGCGGCCGGTAAGGGACAAAGAGTTACTGGCTCCCGGATCGATATTCGGCAGATCCCAGCCGTAATTGCCGCTACTGGGCGGGGTTGAAGCCGCCGTCAAGATGAAATTAGCCGGATATTGGATTTCTAAACGCGCGTGCGACAGGATATATTTGGTCGGATTATGGTAAGTGATTTTATAAGAGAATTCTTCGCCGGCGAGGATATTCTCCGGAGCGCTAATTTTAAAATCCAAGCCGCTGACGTCATTACCGTCTGTCAGCCAATAAGTATAAGCAAAATAAGCGGCGGCGGCGATAAGCGCCAGGAACAATAAGCGTTTGAAAATCCGGACGATTAACTTCGGCCGTTTTCTAATCTTCATTTTCTTGACGTCCACCGATCCGCCCTTCTTATCCAGATAAATCTCCGAAAGATTGGAATCTATTTCCTGTTCGCGAACCTCGCGACCCACTACTCGTTCATAAGCGGCGACTTCCTTTTCCGTCGGCACCGGCCGCTCTACGAATGAAGACAGGCTGGAAGTTTCCTCCCGGCCGACTTTCAAGATTCTCTTTATTTTTTTCTCTTCAGGCATAAACGGATAGATTAAGATTAAAAATTTAAAAAATTGTTTATGGAAATGATTTAATTTTTTTTCTCCAGCAGGAGAGAATAATACTTATCGGCATTAAGCGGCGTGCTTATTTCCCAGCCATCCCGGCCGGCCAAATTTTCCGGCCAGCGCCAAAAGACGCTCAAATTTTCCGGCAAGCGCAAATGGCTCGTAAATTCGCTCGGCCGCGACCCCGGCTGTTTCTGAACCAATAAAGAATACGGCGATAAACGCGGCGCGTCCGCGTTCAGCCAGCCGTTTAAGCGTTTCAGCCAGCTATTATCCGTTTCCGCGGCTAATAAATTAAAGGGCGGACGGTATCTGATAATAACAGTCGCGCTCTGCCCCGGGTCAACCATCAGCCAATTCGCGAAAACCGTCTTACCATTCTCCGGATAAATTTTCAGGCCGCTTGCGCTATCGGTCGCCGCCGCCGTTTCCGCGGCTAAAGACGGCAATTTGATCCAGCCCGCTTCCGGCTTATCTTGAAGATACCCGGTATCCGGCGCGACAAAGCCGTCGGCGCTGATAAGCTCGCTGCCTAAAGGCACATAAACCCTAAGCCAATCGACGTTGCGCACTCCGGTTAAAGCTTCATTCTTAACTCCGTTGTGCGTCCGCGTGATAATGACCGTATTAATAAGACTCCCGTCCGCTCCCGCTTCGCTCGTTAAATCTATTTTCTCGCTCATCAAGCGATCGGATTTTTGTCCGGCAATATTCGTATTAATGATCATTAAGTAATCTTGATCAGCCGGACGCACGGCTCCGGCCCAATTGCGGGCGGCAACTTCAGACTGTAAAGCCGCGTCGTTAAAATAAAAGAGGATTTGCTTCTCAGACATATTTTCCTCAAAGATTGTGATTATCTTCACCAAATTATCTTTATTTAATTTCTGCGGCAGTATTTCCAGGATCTTAACCAGCAGATCGCCGATAATCTTTTTCGGCTTATTATCGGAATTATTATCCAGCCCCTGCTCCAAAGGCAGGCTTGCAACGGGCGTTGAGGTCGCCGGCAAGCCGGTGATGGCGGCCGGATGAGTCTTAGCCAGATTCTTCTGTTCGGTAATTTTCTGAACCGTTTCCCAAAAATTATCTTTATCAATAATCAACCCGTATTCTTTGGTCAGATCAACCGGCCCGGTAATCTCCAGTAAGCGTTCCACGACCGTCGGCGTCACGCTGATAACGCCGTCAACGCTCGGGCCGCCGCTTTTTTCGTAAAACCACATCAGATTCTGCGCCGTTGTCGGCCAGTCCGGCCACCAATTCGCGTCCCAGAAATGCCAAAGCGGACTGACGAGCCAAAGCGGTTCGGGCGCCGCCACGTTCACTTTCATTCCGCCCTCGGTATCATAAGAGCCGCCGCCGGGAACTTCCAGATTTCGAATCCGGCCGTCTCGGATATCCACCAGCGCGTAACTGCCCAAGAAACCGCCGCTCGCCCGGATCTCCGCGTTATTTTGAAAGACCAGTAAATATCGTTTATCCCGGCTTAATCCCAATATTTCCTGGAATTTTGTACCAGCCGCCACAAAATTATCAAGATTGTCGGTCAATAATCCGGCCTGTTGGCTTAAAGATTCGAACTTAGCCCGATAAGCCTCCGGTAAATTATCCGGATTGATCTTAGAAATAATTTTTTTTAGGGATTTGGCGTCAGCAACGGCTAAATTACCGTGAGCCAGAAAATTATCCAAAGACGCGCGGAAATTATCCGGCCGGCCGCCGAAAAGACTGTCGGTCGCCAAGACCAGATTACTGCCCAAAGACGAAGCCAGCGCCCCGGCCGCTAAGAATTTTTTGCCTTCCGCGGCTAATTTTATTTTCTCGTCTCCGGAAAACGCGGCTAAGGCCAGAATGGAATCATTAATCTTATTCAAATCATTCTGCGCTTCCAAAAAATTCGCGCCGGCGGATTGGAAATTCGCATCCGCGTCTTTTAAGTCCATCTTGGAAATCGAATCGGTCGCCGCCATCAAGCTATTGACGGCCAATTCGGAACGGCTGACTATCTTTTCTTCCAAACGCTTGAGATCAAAAATATTCAAAGCTGATAATACCTTAAAAGGCAGGATGATCAGACACAGGACTAAGGAAAAATATAAGACCGGACGATACCAGACAATCGGCGTTTCCGAACTGTCCGCTCGTTCTTGAAAGCGAGAATCAGCTAAAAAACGCGACGGTTTTAAACGCAACGCCTGCCGGAAAGCGAATTCGCGCGTTTCCACTTCCGCCAGCCAGGCTGATCGGCGAGAAGCGGCTGAGAAAGAGGACCGCGCTAAATCCCGCAACCCGGAAAGGAAAGGACGCTTATCTAAAGAGCGCTTATCTCCGGACACTAATAGATTAGGGGTTATCTTCTTGGCAACCGTCCCTAATTTTTCCCAGCCGGCTTCCAGCTTTTTCTCTATTTTCCGGCCGATTTTTTTCTCCTGTTTCCTCAGGGCTTTAATTTCTTCCCCCGCTTTCTCCTTGATTTCCCTCTTCAGACCCGTCGCCGCTTTTTTTTCTATTTTTCTCAGGTCAACGACAAAATTCGAGAAACGTTCCCGATCAAAATTGATATTATTCGCTTTTGGCTTCTTGTTTATTTCCATGCGATTATTTTAACGCCTCCTGATAAACGGCCAGGGTTTCGCGCGCACATTCCCACCAATTATATTTTTTCGCTTGCGCCAAACCGCGTTCAATTAAGCCGGAACGCAATTCTTGATTCGTCAAAACTTCCCTGATCTTAGCCGTCATCTCCGTTTCGTTTTCCGGATTAAAATAAACGGCGGCCGAAGAGAGAATTTCCGGAAGCGCCGCCCGGTCAGAGCTGACGACCGGACAACCCTTAGCCATCGCCTCTAATGGCGGCAAACCGAAACCTTCATAAAGCGAAGGAAAGATATAAGCGCGCGCCTCGGCGTATAATATCTCCAATTGCGCGTCAGGCACATAACCGGGGAATATCACCGGACTATTGATATTTTCTTTCTGCCACAGATTCAAAGCGCGCGCCATTTCCCTGACCCGTTCATAGAAAAAATCCAGACGGCCTACCAGCACTAAGCGCAGCTCCGGATATTCGCCGTGCAGACAATCAAAAGCTTTCAGGAGCATTTCCAGATTCTTATGCGGATAAGCGTTGCCAACATAAAGCAGAAAATTCTGTGGAATATGATACTGCGCCAAGATTTCCCGGTTATCAAGTTTGGAAACGAATAAAGAGTCGCGCCCTTTAGCCAGATTGGCGACGCCCTCATAAGTAACCGTGATCTTTTCCGCTTTTACCCGGAACTTAGCGATGATATCTTTCTTGGTAAATTCGGAAACGGTGATAATTTTCCGGGCGCGCTTGAGAGCGGCGAGAATAACCAGGCGATAAGCAAAATTCTTAAGATAATATAAATTGCGCCCGCGCGTCGTCGCGCGAATCGTCGGGAAATGGGTCAGAATAAGATCATGAATGGTCACGACAAATTTTCCCGGCGTCAATATCGGCACATTAAAATGCGGAAAATGGATCAGGTCTAATTTTTCCCGCTTTAAATAAAAAGGCAGAAGCAATTGTTCTTTCCAGCTATACCAAGGACAATCAAGCTTGACCTTTTTGACATGCGGCCGGTCGGCGTCAAATTCATCAAAATTAGCCGGACCCAAAAAAATAACATATTCAAAAGTCGCGCCGGCGGCGGTATCCGTTATCTTAATGATGTTATCAACCACTTCTTGCGTATAGCGGCCCAAACCTTTGCCGATCGGGCCGTAGAAGCGGGCGTCGATGCCTATCTTCATGGTTTATAAAATTAAACGAACGGCAAATTAGTTGGCGGCACGGCGGTCTTCTCTGTCAAATCTTCAATCGGCTCCGGCGTAAACGGCGCTGCGCTCGCTCTTGGTTTCGGCGTTTGATAATTTTCAGTAAAGATATCCGGAACTTCCGGCCGCTCGTCTTCCGCAATCGGCAGAGCGGCGGGCGCGTCCGCTTTCCGACCCGGCGCTTTCTGGATCATCGCGGCCTTGACATTAGCTTCCACCGGAAAATGCCAGAGAGTCGCCAGCTCATCGATAGTGAATAAGCCCGGCCGACGGCCGCGATTGTCGGAGCGTTTAACATAAGCGTTGACAACTCTCCTTTTCTTTTTCAACATGCGTGATTTTTGAAAAAAATAAGCCGTTCGCGTATAAGTCATATCAACATCCGGCTTAAGATTATTCAGATCTAAAGACGCGAACTGCTTCATATAGCCGACCAGGCCGTTGGCGACCTTACTCTTATTCATTACTTCTTTCTTGGCGATATAGACCGCCCGGATCTTGGCTTCAAAACCGAGCTTGCCGGCTTTAAGCTGTATGCCTTCGACTTTGCGCTTCTCGCCCGGAGTCAGATCCATCATCGATTTCGGCCTGTCCTCCTTCTTATCCCCGGGTTCAATATCGGTCCAAATAGGATAAATAATTTCGCTGGCCTGGCCCAGCGCTTCCATTCCCTTTGATATCAAATCCGGTTTGATCTTTTCTTTCCGGCCGAGAATTTTATCGATTTCTTTTTCCGATTTCTTATCCCAGTCGAAACCGGTCGGAATAACGATGATCTGATACCATAAATATTCGCCCTGGCGCAAAGAGCCGCAGAGATCCATTAAGCTCGCCATCGGATCCTTAAACTGGGTTTCGCTCGGACCCATCTGATGCTCGAATTCCTGGTAACCTTTTATCGGATAGACTCCGGGCTTGGCCTGGATGAATTCCGTGCCCCAAAATTCATATTCCTCGTCCGGAATCAGGTGCGGAACGGCGTTAACATAGTCATCAACCTCGGAAATTTCCGCATCCGGATACTGGGAATAAACCGCCGATTCTACCAAATTACGAAATTCCACCGGGGTATGAACCAAGAATTGCGTATATCCTTCCAGGCTGACGATCTCAAAACTGAAAGATTTTTGGAATTTTCCTTCAAACCACTTCTCAAAAAAATTTATCGAACCGTGGGCGCCGGCAATATAGGTAAACATATTTTCCATCGCCTTCGGCGATTGCTCATTGCCCTTGGGAATATCTATGGCTAGGAGGAGACCCTGATGCCCTTTGCTCCACTGCTGCCGCAACCAAAAAAGGTAAACCTGGCTCATCCCAAATAGAAAAATAAAAACCAGAATCAGCCAGCCGAAATTACCCATAAAAACCCAAAACATCCTGTCCGGGGTCAGGCTTAAAAATTGGTCAAAGCGGCTGGTATTAATAACTATATCCATAACAACAAACTATGATAGTATTTTATCATATAAAGAATAAAAAATAAAACCCGTTTTCGGTAAAAACGGGTTTTATTTTATGGCCAATTTGCAATCAATTAAAGCAGCTTACTTTTGCCATTCTTTCAAGCCGTAAGTGCCGCGGCTGACAAGGACGTAACGGTCGTCAAGAATTAATTCATTATGGACGGTCGCGGCGTTCGCGGTCTTCTTATCAAATTTCATTTCGTTTATTTTCTTGGCAATTTCGGTAAAATGCAACGGATTGCCGGCATGCTTCAGAATCAGATAAATCTTGTCATTGACGGTTTTCGGCTTGACTTCACCCCAGTCGGCGATGCCCCATTCCCCGTATTTATTCTGCTCCAAGTTCTTCAAGGCCTGCACCAGCGAATACAAGGTTTTATTGCTGTTGATGGTTTCCGCTTTATCGGGGAAAACCTGGCTCTTAAAAATACTGGTGATATCGGCGCCTCCGCCGGTTAAAAGCGCGGAATACTTGCCGTAAGTTTCCAGCTTTTTCAATAAATCCAAGAGCTCTTCGGTCGTATAAGTCTTTTTCAGACCCTCGACCTTCTTTAACAAATCGGCAGACAATTCTTCCAGATGACCAACTTCGGTATTCTTCTTCTTGAAAGACGGGTTGAAATGTTCGGAATCATCCACTAATTCCAAGTCGTCGCTCATTAATTTAGAAATCAAGAAGTTAAAATGGTTTCGGTAGGCCTGGCGATTAGCCTCGGTATCGGCGCCGATTTCGGCTGAGCCGTTGAGTTCCAAGGAAATGACCGTTAAGATATCTAAAAGATAATCACGTCTGATTAACCCCCCATGTTCGGTTAAAAGGCTTTCCACGACTTCCCTTAAGGAAGAAATGGACTCTTCCAGCTTTTCCAGTTTTTTGATTTTCTTAATGCTGGCCGCTTCAATCTGGCGGACGCGTTCCCTGGTCAGCTTATGAAGACTGCCGATTTTTTCCAAAGTTTCCCCCTTATCTCCTTTCAAACCGAAACGACGGGAAAGAATGTCTTTTTCCCGATCAAGCAGTTCCGAGAATAAAGAATCGACAATACTGATTGCGTCCAAGCGAGTCAGCTCTTCGGATTTTTTATCCCTGATCATTTTCTCTAATAGATTTTCCATATTTTCCATATAAAAAAAATAAGCCCCCTATAAATAATTAATTCCCTCCGATAGTTAATTCCCCCCTAATTTATCACATTATTTTATATTAGTCAACCCTCTATTAAGCCTAAACGCCGTGATATACTCTTTTAAAAGAAATTGCTCTAATATAAGAGAAAATATTAATGAAAATAGAATCTTAAAACAGATAATAATTTTATTGACAATATTTTGTTTTTTCCAGTGTTTTAGGAAAATTAAGTGTTGGTTTCTAAATGACCAAGCTTTTATTTTCCGGCTTTTAGATTGCCGGTCGCGCCAAAAATTCTTTATTCCGCCTCCGGAAACGGCGGCGGTTCGATCATGATAAATTATCGCTTCCGGTACCGATTGGGAACCATAGCCCGCCAGGAAAAGACGATAAGCCAGATCGCAATCCTCCTTATACATGAAAAACCTTTCGTCAAAATATTGAAAATATTTTTCCTGAGAACGCGTCGGCGCGACTTTCTCCAAAGCGCTTAGCCGAAATAAACCGGCCGCGCCCGAAGGGCCTAATATCTTAAAAGCTCTATCTTCTTTTTTATCTTCTTCCTTATTTTTAATAATATCTTTAGCGCCCTGTCCTAAATCAAGGAATTTCAGGCCGGGTTTTAGAATCAATCCGAGAGAATCGATTATATCCGTTTTCTGATGCCGGATAAAATCCCAACGCAAAATTTTCGGAACGACCGAACCTAAATGATTGTCGTTATCAAGCGCGGCGACAAGCCGGTTAATCGCCTCCGGTTCCAGGATAGTGTCCGGATTGATCACTAAAAAATAGTCGGCGCCGTCTTTAATCGCTTCTCTGATCAGGACATTATACGCACGGGCAAAGCCCAAATTATAGCCGAGGCAGAAATATTCAATTTCCTGATGCCGGGATAAGATCCGATTATTCGTCAGATCCATCCGATCGCTGTTGTCAAAAGCATAAATTCGATAATCATTAGGCGTTAAAAATTCCAAAGCCGTTTTTAAGCTCGGCAAAAAATCGCCCAGATACTTAGCGGTCGTTTCGTTATAGGTTATAAAACCGACGGCTAACTTCATAATGGAATAATAAGGCTTAATGAAGATTGACTCTAAATTACCATCTTATCGGCTAATTTTTCCTTGGCGAAGTTCTGCGCCTTAAGCAGGCTGTCAAAAGTTCCGGCATCCAGCCATTCGCCATTGACAATAGCGACCTCCAGCTCATCCTGAGCCAGGAACCAATTATTAACATCGGCGATTTCCAATTCCCCGCGCGCGCTCGGCTTGATTCCTTTGGCGACATCGATGACGCGATGGTCATAGATATATAAACCGGTAACGGCATAATCGCTCAGATATTCCTGGGGTTTCTCCACAATCTTCTCCGCCTTCATATTCTTATCGAATTTGACGACGCCGAAACGCTCCGGGTCAGAAACTTTCTTCGCAAAAACTTTCGCTCCGCCTTTGAAATTCTTGATCGCCTCGGAGACGTCATCTTCAAAGATATTGTCGCCCAGGATCATAACCACGTCTTCCTGGTCGATGAAATTCTGACCGATAATGAAAGCCTGAGCCAGCCCTTCCGGATGATCCTGAATCTCATAAGTGAACTTAACCCCGAATTCCTTGCCGGAACCGAGAAGATTCAGGTAATCGCCGGCGCGTTCGGGCGCGACGATAATCAGGATTTCCTTGATGCCCGCTTTGATCAGAGTATCCAAAGGATAATAAATCATCGGCCGGTTATAAATCGGGAGTAATTGCTTGGAAGTTATTTTGGTCAGCGGTCTGAGCCTGGTGCCGGAACCGCCGGAAAGGATGATGCCTCGCATATGTTTATATGATAAATTATTTAGCGGTATTTAAAGATGATTAAGATTTCTTAGTTTCCAAATACTCCCACAGCGCTTCCTTCCAGTTCCTTAACTTGCGCACTTTCGTATTCTGAAGCACGGAAAACTTGGGTCGACGGGCGGGACGAAGCAGATTTTCGCTGCGCACGGCGCGACAAGAGATTTTCATCTTCTTCTGGCGGAATAATTCCATCGCCGCCTCGTACCAAGTCGCCGGGCCTTCATTTATCAAATGATAAATCCCGAATGGCACTTCCAATTCCCACAAACGCTTAGTCGCGGCCGCCAGATCAAACGTATAAGTAAAACAGCTCAGTTCCTCATTCACGACTGTCAATTCTTTCTTATCTTGGGCTAAAGTAAGCATGATGTCAAAAAAGCTGGGTTTGGCGCTCGGACTCTCTCCGGCCGGCCCGAATAATTTAGAAGTCCTGATTAAATAATATTTCAAGCCGAGACCGCTGCGGCGCATTATTTCTCTCTCGCCTTGAAACTTGCTTTCCCCGTATTTGTTGACCGGATTAGGCGTCTCATCCTCGCTAAAAGATTGTTTCTGGTCCGTCCCGCTAAAAACATAATCGGAAGAATAATGGATAAGAATCGCTCCGATTTCCCAAGCTAATTCGGCCAAAGCGGCCGGCAGATCGACATTAAGCTTTAGCGCGCCGGCATAGCCGTCCGCGTCTTCACAACGATCCACGGCATTATAAGCGACGGTATTTATAATCATTTCCGGCTTTAATTCGCGGATTTTAGCGGCTAAAGCAACGGAATCAAGCACATCTAAATCTTCCCGGTCTAAAGAAACGGTTTCATAATCGACGGCGAATAATTTAGTTAATTGGGAGCCGAGATTACCGCGGCCGCCCAAGATGAGTATAGGCATAATCCTAGTATACCAAGCCGTTGACAAAAATCAAGAAAAACTATAGAGTTAGAAGAATTCTCGTAACTTAAAAACATAAGTATAAACCAAATAAACACAGTAACTCATGGAAACACAGACAGACCAAAAAGTAAATTTCGGATACCTTTCCGACGCTTCTGAGGCAATCAAAGGAGGTAAAAACTGCCTCCCCAATACCATTAAAGAATGGGAAAAAATTTTTGACGAAGAATGGGCCAGGCCGACTAACGACATCATTTTTATAATTGAGCACATTTTACCCTGGTGCATTTTCACTCCCCCGTCACGCCGGCCGATTTTACTGGAAAAAATACTGAACGAAGTCGAAAACCCGCGATCTTTTTATGTTTGTTTGGCCGAAACAATAAGCTGGAAAGACGATGAAAGAAAAAGATTGGAAAAAGCCTGGGACAATGCCAGCCAGCGATTCGTCTTTAATGAGCCGTCTATAATCGTTTTGGCTAACAGTCTTTCCGTTTTAGCTCCGGACTGGCGGTCAAAAGCCGCGGAGACAGTATCTAAAAACATTGCCGCCGAAGAAAGCGATAAAAAAGTCAGGGAATATTTCCTGGAAATTAAAAACCCCGGAAATTTGTCGGATGACGCTTATAAAAGGTTTTTAGCCGCCGCCGCCGATAAAGAAATGGCCGAAGGAATAATCCTGAAACTATCCTGGGCGGAGAACAAAGATGACTCGGGGAAAACAGATTCTCATCCATTTGCCATTAACAACGGGCGCAACGAAATAGCCCGAAAATTATGGAAAGAGATATTAATATCCAAATTTCTGAAAACCCGGACCACCACTGAAGCGGAAAAGATAATTGATGATTTCGCTCCGGATAGCAATCATGCCGATATTTTGACGGAAATCAAGGCTTGCCATCATCTGGCCATGTTAATGAATAATCTCGAGCCGCCGCTTTTTGAGAAAGATGGAGCCGAAGAAGCCGCCTGGAAAAAAGAAGCCTATGAAACCGGGAAAAGGATTTATCAGATGGTTATCGCGCTCCATAGTAAAAGAAGCCTGGTCGCTTACCCGCTGATGATCGCCTGGTCGGAATTTGTCATCGACCACGCGACTTACCAGATAGAAGACCCGGTTTCCGATGAAGAGCTGAACGAATTGGATGAATTGTACAGAATTGTCACCGGCGAAACGAAAGGCATAATCGCCGAAATCTATTTCCAGCGCCTCAGCCAACGCTGGCCAAAAAAGATTACAAAAAGATTATCGGGCAAAAAATGAACAGCCTGGAAATCCAAGCTGGATAAAACAAAGCCCTGTTATCAAAACAGGGCTTTTTTATTTCCTCATCCTTAAATTTTATATTTTCTAATCTTTCAATTTTTTATTCCTCCCATTCCTCTCCCTGCCGGACTAAGAGTTCGGCCGCCCGCTCCGGCTCGGCCATAATTTCCTTAACTGTTTTTTCCAGCCTGACTCCCTGGGAACCTTTAACGAGAACGATATCGCCGGCTTTGATCCGGTCTTGTAAAAACTTACCGGCCGCCGCCGCTTCGTCAAAATGAAAGATATTGTCGGCGCTCATTCCGGCTTCAGACGCCGCCCGGATAGCATCACGCGATTTTTCGCCGACAGCAATCAGATAATCAAGGCCGCCACTGACGACTTTCTCGCCGATCAACCGATGGCCTTCGACAGTATAATGTCCGATTTCCAGCATGTCGCCCAAGACCGCGTATTTGGAAGCGGCGGAGTCAACCTTAATGCGGCTCAAAATATCCAGCGCGCTTAGAGCCGCTTCCGGCGAAGAATTATAAGTATCGTCGATGATAAAAGTATGCTTGATGCCCGGCAAAATGTTCATGCGCCCGCGCGGCAGGGAAAAATCTTTCAAAGCCGCCGCGACTTCTACCAAATTCATCTTAAAATATAAGCCGACGGCCGCGGCCGCCAAAGCGGCGTACAAGGCCGCTTCCGACATGACATTATCCATAAAAACCGGAACGATCGATCCTTGGTAGTTCAGCTTAAAATTAATCCCGGATAATTCATAAGTGCCTTTGGTAAAATTATAAACGATATCCTGGGCTTGCAGATCCGCTCCGGGTTTAAGTCCATAGGTCAAAACTTTGGCCGTACTGGCGGCGGCCATTTCCCGCACCGCTTCATTATCATAATTTAAAATCGCCAGACCTTTATTATCTAGTTTCTCAATCAGGACTTGCTTTTCTTTCTTTATATTCATGAGACTGCCGAAATATTCCAGATGCGAATAACTTATGGTCGTAACGATTCCGATAGTCGGCGGGGCGATAGCGGTCAGATAAGCCATGTCGCCCGGGTGATCAACTCCCATTTCTAAAATCAGCACGCACGGATATTTTTCATCTTTAAATAAAATCAGGGCGGCGGCTTTAAAAAATATCCTGATCCAACCGGCGAGACTCCGGCCGGCCGACGCCGCGCCGATAACGGTCAAGGGCAAACCGATTTCATTATTATAATTCTTCTGGCTCATGGCGACCGCCAGCTTATCTTCCAAAACTTTAAAAATAGCTTCCTTAGCGCTCGTCTTGCCTAAAGAACCGGTGATACCGATGATAAGAGGCCGGTACTTCTTCAGTATCAGCCTGGCCAATATTTTTAATTTTGCCCGTAATATCCTTCTCATAATACTTAATTTATTCCGTGTCCATCAATTCTAATTGGCGGTGCGCGTTTTAGGAACCTGATAATACTTCAGCATGAAGTCGGCGATTTCCGTCCAGAGAGGCAGAGCCGAACCTTCGGCATAGGTGACATCTTTAGGGTCGTCTATCTTAGTTAGCATAACGAAAGCCGGGTCGTCAATCGGCGCGATGCCGATAAAGGTGTGAATGTAGTTATCCGAGCTATAACCGCCGTTAACCGCGACCTGAGCGGTACCGGTCTTGCCGCCGATATAATAACCGTCGATATAAGCACGTTTGGAATGGCCCTTTTCCACGACATTAACGAGCATGGCGGAAATCGTCGCCGCCGTCTTAGCGCTGACTACCTGGCGCAATTGCTTAGGAACCATCTCCTCCCGCTTACCGTCTCTGATAATCGCCTGGACGATGTACGGTTTCATCATCACTCCTTTATTGGCGATAGCCTGATAAGACATCACCATCTGAAGCGGCGTGACGGAAATCCCTTGGCCGAAAGACGCGGTCGCCGCGTCTATCTCCCGGACTTTATTATTCAAGAGATTGCCGATACTGCCGGAGCTTTCCGCACCCAGCTCGATTCCGGTCCGCTCGCCGAAGCCGTAAGCCTTAACATAATCGGCAAAAACTTTGGGGCCGGCTTGGCGCATCGCAAAAATCGCTCCCGTATTCAAAGAATTTTCCAGGACAGCGTTCATATCAACGACGCCGTGCCCGCCATAAGTAGAAAAATCTGAATTTTTAATCGGTTTGGGCCAGCCGTTAATCATTATCTGCCCTTCATCCTTATACGTCGTCGACGGAGCGACTTTGCCTTGGTCGATGGCGATGGACATGGTCACGGTCTTAAAAACCGAGCCCGGCTCGTATTGATTGAAGATGGCGGGATTATTATAAACGCTGATATCGGTCACATTCTTATAATCGTTCGGATTAAAATCCGGAACCGAACACATCGCGATAATCGCTCCGGTTTTCGGGTTGACGGCGATAACCGAACCGCCGGCGGCACCGTGCTTCTTAACCGTTTCCTTAAGTTTGGCGCAGGCAACGAACTCCACGTTGCGATCAAGCGTCAGAATCAAGTCTGAGCCGGCGACCGGCTTGATATATTCCCGGTCGTTAACGATAATAACGTTGCCCTGGCCGCCTTTCTCGGATTTTAAGGATCCGTATTTGCCGAATAGTTCTTCATTAAAGAATTCTTCCAGGCCATATTTGCCGTTGCCTTCACCATTAGAATAACTGACAAAACCTAAGACATTGGCGGCGATTTCATTCTCCGGATAATAACGAAAATTCTCCAAATCAAAACCTAAACCCGGTATCTCCAGACGCGCGGCGGTCGTGGAAGCCGAGGCAGAATCAGGGGTTGAACCGGAGTTAGGGGTTGAACCAGGAATCACTTTTATAAAAATTTGACTATTCTTTAATTCTAAACCAGCGGCGGCCAAGGGCGTTGAAGTCGTACTGCCCAGGAAAGCAAAAAGCTCCAGTAGTTTACTCGTCTCGATTTTTTTGCCTTCCAGAGGCTCATAAACGTCTCCCGGCTTATCTAAGCGCTTTAAGTAGGCGGCCAGAATCGTTTCTTTGGTCGAAGTCGCAACCGCTTCCGTACCGCTGGCCGATTCTTTTAATTCCGCTTCCAGGCGCGGCCGGTCGAAAAATTCATACATCTTTTCGGCCAGCTGGCGGGGATCGGTGACATCTTTCGGAACGGCATATAAGACGGCCAAATATTTATTGGTCGCGATCGGGTAAAGTTTTTCCTGGCCGTTAACCTTCTCGGTAAAATATATTTTGCCCCGTTCCGGCTTTAATTGGCCGGAAACCTGCTGCTGGCTGGCGGCCAGCGCCGTATATAAATCGCATTGCTTAATCTGCAAGTTGAATAGTTTATAGACAAGTGCTCCGGAAAATAAAAAAATAATCGCTACGACTAAGCGCCAGCGATTACTGTTAATCCTAAGTCTATCCGGCCGGGAATTTTTCAAGGAGTTACGCCACATAAGGTAGGAGGGTTAAAAATTTATTTTCGAGCGACGGCCAGGCTGTTGGCTGATAAATATTCGACATCACCGATGGCAATCATATTAAGGCCGGCGGTACGCGCGTTCAAGGAATAATAAGATTGCGCCGTGTTGACCGCTTCTTCATTTTCCATCTTCTCGCTGGCTAAATCGGCCGCTTGCGATTTCAGGTCGCGCAGAGCGAATCCTTTGACGGTCAAAGCGCTGATATTCGCCAGATACATGACGCCCAGAGCCGCCAAGCTGGCGAAAAGACCGATATTTAAATATTTTAAATTAAATCTGCTCACACCGGCAGCCGCTCTCTGATTAGCGTAATTAGTGGCGATCTTAGTCATAAAAATTGTCTCAGAATCCCGTTCAAAGGTCGGGAAAATTTATATTAATTTAAAAATTATCTTATTTTGTTTCCGCGGCGCGGAGCTTAGCGCTCCGAGCGCGGGGGTTGGCGCCGATTTCATCTTCAGTCGGAATTTCCGGACGCTTAGTCAGTATCTTCCAGCCGGCTGTATCCCTCAGATATCTCTTAACTATCCTGTCTTCGCCGCTATGGAAAGAAACAACTACGAGACGCCCGCCGGTTTTTAGAATCTTCGCGGCGGCCGGCAAAACTTCGGATAGGGCGGAAAGTTCTTCGTTTGTCTCCATCCTCAAAGCCTGAAAAATTTTGGTCGCCGGATGGATACGGGAACGGAAACGAAGCGGAACTGCCGATTCTATCAGCGCGACCAATTCGGCTGTCGTTGCCAATTTCTTGACGCGGCGGCTCTCCACAATCGCCTTGGCGATGCGATAAGCATCGCGTTCTTCCCCATACTCCCGAAATATCCGAGTCAATTCGGAAAGTGGATAATAATTCACGATGTCGGCGGTGGAACGCTCATTCGCCGGGCCGAAAGCCATGTCCAAAGGGCGGTCGCCCTTGAAAGAAAAGCCGCGGCTTTCATCGTCTAATTGCGCCGATGACAGGCCCAGGTCCATCACGATACCGTCAAACTTCTGCCCTTTAGGAAAGTTTGCGCCGATAATCGCTTCTAAATTTTTAAAATTGCCCGGAACAAGAATAATATTTGTAAACTTCCTGTTTTTTATTTCTGCGGCCGCGTTTTTAAGCGCCAAATCATCCAAATCTATGCCGACCACTTTCCCTTTCTCGCCGACAATCTGCGCCAGTGCTAAAGTATAACCGGCGCCGCCTAAAGTGCAATCGATGAATTTTTGGCCGGCCGACGGGTTCAGGAATTTCAGGACTTCTCTAAGCATCACGGATTTATGACTGTAAGCCATATTAAATTCCTAAGTCGCCCAGTTCTTCCGCGATGGCATTACTATTCTTTTCTGATTCGCTCTTATATGTATTCCAAGCGCTTTCGTCCCAAATCTCCAGATGATTATATAAACCGGCGACAATAACGCTCTTCTGTAATCCCGAAAACTTACGCAGATATTCCGGCAACGTGATCCTTCCCTGATTATCAAATTCAACCTCCATGGCGCCGGCCAGCGTATGCCGGGAAAAAGCCCGAGCCTTGGCCTGGCTGATCGGAAGCGCCGCGAACTTGGCGGCGATTTTATCAAATTGTTCCCGGGAATATAATGATAAACAATTATCCAAACCCTTAGTCACGACCGCGCCCTTTTTTAAAATCACGCGAAACTTGGCGGGAATGGCCAGGCGCCCTTTATCGTCAAGATTATGGTTGTATTCGCCGATGAACATAAACTGAAATGATTGAAATTAGATAAAAGTTGGGGTTAAAAAAAATAGAGCGAGCTTAATACAAATAAATTTTCACCACATTACCCCACAATTCACCTGACAAGTATTATTATACACCACGAAGCCCCTAGGGTCAACACAATTCTTTTCATTAAAATAAGCTAAAAAATTAAACAAAAGGCCACTTATCAACAAGTGGCCTTTTCAAATTAAAATAATTTGTCAAAAATGTCTAAAAGTTTTCAACAATTAACGCACAGGCTAAAAAAGAGGAAATTTCGGCGCGCCGATGTTCGGCTCACGATCATAATCCGGTTCCACGAGGCTATAGCGTCCGAATTTTTTGTTCTTTTTACCGGTTTTTTCTTCCGCCTCGACCGGAATTTTTAAAGCATAGGCTAGCGCGTTCGCGGTAATGACGCCGACACGCAGTGAAGTGAAGCTGCCGCCGCGGCTGGCGACAATAATCTTTTTCAAATCGCTTAATTTCACTTTTTTAGACTTCAGATAAGCTTCAATCGCCGGCAATAATTTTTCCGCCTGGTTACGATTGACTTTTATCTTCCTGACCGCGCTTTTTGAAGCGGACAAACTATCGTTATCGCGCAGAGCGATAATTATTTCATCCCGGGAAACCGTATTGATATATAGAGTCATAAAATTAACGTTAAATTATCGCGGCCTAATAGAATTAAATAATATTATTCAGATTGTCCTCCAAGATATTGTCGACCATGGCTTCAATCTCGTCAACATAAGAAACTTCCCCGGGAATAGGATTTAACAGAAATACTTTTTTATCGTTAACATGGGCAAAGCCGATTTCCATTAAAGTATTGCCGCCGATATAATTTTTAATGCCGTTTTTATCGAAATTCAAGACCAGAATAGCGTCGCTGTTTAAGATTGCCTGATGATACCATTTTATATAGCCCTGCTCTTTCTTAACCGCCGCATGTTCGCCGCTCTTCACCCGCCTGACGATTTCCTTGATTGCCTCGTCCGTCCCGGCGACATAAGCTTCATAATGATGATGGACAACCGGCTCATGCCCCAGATCTTTTAATCTATCGCGATATTCCAGCATTTTTTCTCTAAAGGTCGAACTGCCGCAAATAACTATTTTCATATTATTATAGCTTGATATTTTTTATAAATTCCCTTAACTCGGTCGCGCCGAATTCTAAAATATAAGAAGGGATGAATCTGGCTCTATCATCGTCGCTCAAGCTTGATAACTTATCAAGCGGCCAGACTTCAAAACCAAGGGCTTTGCCGCGCTCGATTCTTAAATCGCTCAGTTTACCTTTATAAATATGCAAATAACGGGAGTCAAAGACATTATTAATTTTTCCCGTTATTTTATCGGCGGATGATTTTCTTATTTTATTTATAAATATTAAATCGTCCGGCTTCAATTTTACCCCCGTTTCTTCCGCCGTTTCCTTGAGGGCGGTTTCTTCATAGCTCTGGCCGATTTCCACGTGACCGCCGACAGCCGCATCCAGCAAATCAGGAAAAGTATCTTTGTCTTTGGCCCGGTGTTGAAAAATTATTTCTTTGTCAGGAGTTATAAAATCAACATGGACCTCACGGTGGAGCAGGCCATTCTTATGAATCTCTTCCCGGGTTTCAACACCGATAATATTATCATTATCGTCAACGATGTTTAATGTTTCTCTCATAAGGCTATAAGTTAATAAGCTGTCGTGCTTAGGTAATATTAAACGCGTAAAATTTTTATCACTTCCGCCAGGCTGCCGGCTTTCACTAATTTTTCCCGCAGCTTCGCCGCCCCCGGCAATCCGGCCGCGTACCAAGTCAGATGCTTGCGCAGTTCAATTATTCCCGGCTTCCCTTTCAGCTTATCAGCCAGAGTCGCGTGATCTATAGCGATCTTAAATATATCTTTCGGTTTTAAATCGCGTTGTTTATTCGTCTTAATCTCTTTAAACAGCCATGGCCGTCCTAAAACGCCACGCGCCAAGCCTAATCCGTCGGCGCCGCTGGCTTTTAAGGCTACTTTAGCGCCGGTCAAATCATTAATTCCGCCATTAGCCAGAATCACGCCCTTAAAATATCGCCGCGCGTTTTTAACCAAACGCCAATCCGGGATTCCGGCGAAACCCTGCACCTGCGTCCGGGCGTGAATCATGACGGCGGCGATTGGCAAATCAGAAATATTCTTTAAGAATTCGCCGGCGTTGATATTGCCGGCTTTCGCTCTTATCTTTATCGATACGGGCAGATTCGTATTCGCCAAAACCGCTTCAATCACCGCGCGGGACCGCTCTATGTCTTTCATCAGACCGCAACCGGCGCCCGGTTTTACGACTTTCGGAACCGGGCAGCCAAAATTTATATCTATCCCATCCGGCTTAATCTCTTTAGTTATAATCTTGGCGGCGGCGGCAAAATGTTCCGGTTCGGAACCGAACAGCTGGACGATGTAATATTTTTCTTTCCGGCGATCGAATTTTAATAATTTTAAAGTCGAATTTTTAAAAATTTTATTTTCCGCGCCTTTCCCTTTCGCGTTATTATGGCTAATCCGGCCAGCCGCATAAAAAAGCGCGGCCGCCGAGGCCATCTCGCTATATAAAACATCCGCTCCGTATTTTTTGCATACTTGGCGGAAAGACGAATCCGTAAAACCGGCCAGAGGCGCCAGCGCCAAGATCGGCCGACGGCGGATTTTTAATTTTTTCCAAAAATTTACAGGCATCTATTTTTTACTGACGCGATAGCCATCTTTAGTATCCTCCATCAGGTAACCCCCGTCTTCAATTCTCTTCCGAAGATTATCGGCCAATTCCCATTCCTTTGATAAACGAGCGGATTGGCGGCGCAAAACCAAATCCTGAATCGATTTCGGCAAATCAGCCGGCTTTAATTCCTTTCCCGCTTCCTCTCCGGCCTTAGCCAAACCGAGTCCCAAGACTTTATCAAAATCAAGAATAGTCGCCCGCTTATCAGCCGGACTAATCTTAAACTTTAAGACGGCCGCCACGACCGCTAAAGCCTGGGGCATATTCAAATCATCATTAATAGCCGCCAAAAATTTATCTTTGAGCGGCTGATTAATTACCCCTTTCTCAGGATTATTTTTAGCACCCGCGCCGGACGATTTTTCCGCTACAGTCGCGCTTAAAAATTTAAACTGATTATATAGACTCTTCAAACCGTCAGCGGCCTGAACTAAAATATTATCATTATATTCCATGGGTTTGCGATAATGCGTCTGTAAAGCGGCGAAGCGAAAGGCCAGCGGATTCAGGCCTTGATTAACCAAAGCGTTCTGCAGGGTCAAAAAATTATCGGCGCTCTTGGCCATCTTCTTGCCGCCAGCGATATTTAAAAACGCGTTATGCATCCAGTAGTTAAAAAACTTTTTGCCAGTGGCGGCTTCGGACTGGGCGATTTCATTCGTATGATGGATATTGATATGATCAATGCCGCCGCAATGGATATCCAGCTGGCTCCCCAGATATTTCAAACTCATCGCCGAGCATTCGATATGCCAGCCCGGAAACCCGACGCCCCAAGGCGATTTCCATTCCATCTGGCGCTTGGCGCCGACCGGAGAAAATTTCCATAAAGCGAAATCGGTCGAATTTTTCTTCGCGGCGTTGATTTCCACGCGCGCGCCTTCCCTGAGTTCGCTTAAGGGCAGATGACTCAGCTTATTATAATCCTGGACTTTGGACGTATCAAAATATATACCGTCCTTAATCCTGTAAGTATAGCCCTTAGTTTCCAAAGTCTTAATCATTTTTATCTGCTCGGGAATATTATCGGTTGCCTTGCACCAGACATCCGGTTCAAGGATATTCAAATCAGCCAAATCTTTCTTAAAAGCTTGAAGATAAAAATCCGCGATCTGCCAAGCGCTTTTTCCTTCCCGAGCCGCGCCCCGCTCCATCTTATCCTCGCCCATATCCCTATCGCCGGTCAGATGGCCGACGTCGGTTATATTCATGACGCGCTTCACCCGGTATCCGTCATATTTCAAAGCGCGCACCAAAAAATCTTCAAACAGATAGGAACGCAGATTGCCGATATGAGCAAAATTATAAACCGTCGGTCCGCAAGTATAAAGACCGACTTCGTTGCGCCGCAGCGGCTTGAATTCTTCTTTCTTCTTCGTCAAAGTATTGTAGAGGATTATCGAGGTCATATCGGTTATTATTCTAATTCGTGAAAACGATTCTTATATTTCGGCTCTTTCCGCTTCTTGTTGGCCTGAACCCGCTCTTTAAGAGATCCGGTCTTGTTCGCCTCCCAAGCGGAACGGCCGAAACCGGCAATAACGGCTTTTTCCAAATCAGCTGGTTTTATTTTTATAACCTGCTTTTTCATGTTTTTTAAAACTTGAATTCGCCTTCGCTGATTATTTCGTTTACTTTTTTCCGATCCGACGGGAATTCTATCGCTCTTAAATCTTCGGGCAAATCCTCTTTCTTGCCCGGACGGCCTAAGGCGATGACGACTTCCAGTTTATAGCTCTCGGGAATGTTAAAATTAATGCGCGCGACGTCATAGTCAAAACCGCTCATCGCGTGCGCGATTAATCCTCGCGTAGTCGCCTCCAGAGCTAAATTCTCCCAGGCCGCGCCGCAGTCAAAACTGGCAGTCGGATTCGGCTGTTCATTATATTCAAAATTATTCCGGCTAAGAGCCAAAACGATAACAGCCGCGTTTTTTACCCAAAGCTTGTTGCCAGGAGCCAAGGTTGAAAATAACTTATCCCAAACCGGCGTTCCGTTTTTAACATATATAAAACGCCAGGGCTGGTTATTATAGCAAGACGGCGCCCATTTGGCGGCTTCAAATAAAGATAAGATTTCTTCATCAGTCAGTTTCTCGCCGCTTAAGGCGCGTGGCGACCAACGGCCGAGAATAAGCGGAGTAACGGCTGTTTCGCTTTGGCGGACGTTTTCTTTGACGTTTGGCATATGATTGTTGCTAATATTATTTATAAATAACCTGTTAATACTTGTTTGGCTGTAAGCTCATTTATATAGATATATTAACATATTTTTAAGAAAAAAGCACTTAAAAAGTGCTTATCTTAGGATATTCCGGTGATCGCTAGTGGATTCGAACCACTGACCCCTGCAATGTGAATGCAGTGCTCTAACCAGCTGAGCTAAGCGACCTAAATTTATGTGCCCGGAGGGGGACTTGAACCCCCATGGGATCGCTCCCACAGCGTTCTGAACACTGCGTGTCTACCAATTTCACCATCCGGGCTAAAGCATATCCTAAACTATAGCTTGCCATAGACTTTCGCATTTGTAAACCAGCCTTGACGGTTCTTAATAAATGTTATAATATTATATCTGATAATAATAGTTCTTTAATATTAACGAAAACCAAAAAAACGATTTAGATGGAAAGATCAGAGAGCAACTTGGGCAATATTTTGATTATTGCGCCGGACATCAACGACAGCATTATCGCTACGGCTATAATGATGCGGATAATTAAGCGCCCGGATTCTTCAGCGGTCTTTATTAAAAAAAATTCGCTGAATAAGCTGAAAATTAATGAAGAGATAAAAGAAATCTATCTCTTAGGAATAGGGACGCAGAATTGCGAACAAAAACATTTGTATTCTTTTCTGCAAAACTATCAGAATCAGATTCGTTTTTGGGCCAATAACCGCCGCTTTAACGATGAATTCATCGCCACCGCCAACAACGGTCAAAAATTAGAAAAAATTTTTGCGGAAAATAAGACTTCTATGGCCGATATCCTAATGAGAGTGTATAAACCGCGAGACATCCCGGAACAATGGATTATGGCGGCGGACGCTATCGCCAATCATAAGCCGGATACGCTTAATCTCTTAGCCCACCGTTTTAAAAAAGCCGTGGCGGCGGCCGAAACGATCGCTCAATATGATGAGCTTGATTCCAACCTGACGGCGGAAACAAGATTGGCCCTCTTAACCGAACTATTCTCCGAACCTAAAGAACAAATCGATGAAATGATTAGATTGAGCAAATCGATAGAAAGAGAAAATTCCCGGATTATCCTCGACATCGCCGAACTGATTCCAAACTTCGGTTGCGGCCTGATCACCCAGGATAAGCAGTTATTTAATCGCAATAAAATTTTCAATTATTTCCTGGGTAATTTCCGATCGATGGCCATACAATATCAGAGTACTCTTGGGAATCCGCTGACGGAAATCCGCGTCCAGAAAGGCCTTCAGGAAAAATTAACCAGGATTGCCCTGGCCTTGGAACGAGGCGGCCTGCCGGTTAAAACTTCTAAGTCGCAACTTTTCATCCCGGGAGACTGGGAAGAGACAAGAAACGTAATTGCCGCGCAATTACAATGCCTATCAAAGAACTAAACCCAACTACCGGGAAAGCACTCGCTTCCCGGTTTTTTTTATTCTGCCCCCGATGGCGACGATATGCTATAATTAATAAATGCTTAATTTAGAAACGGAAAAATCTTACTTTGCCAGAGGTTACCGGCTCGTCGGCGGAGTAGACGAGGCCGGCCGCGGCCCTTTGGCCGGACCGGTCGTCGCGGCCTGCGTCGTCGTTGACGCGAACTTCCAGATCAACCACCCTGATTTGGAGCTGGTCGCCGATTCGAAAAAACTGACGCCGAAAAACCGCGAACGTCTTTTCAGCATCATTAAAGAGAAGGCTCTGGCGGTAGAAATCGGCGTCGTTAACAATGGCACTATCGATAAAATTAATATCTTACAGGCTTCTTTCCTGGCAATGCGGCGAGCGATCAGTAAACTGCCGCTCGCGCCGGATTATATAATTTTAGACGGCGGCTTCAGGATTCCCAAACTAAAAACGCCGCAAAGCGCTATTATTAAAGGCGATGCGACGGTCTGGTCGATTGCGGCCGCTTCCATCATCGCCAAAGTCAGCCGCGACTGGATGATGAAAGAAATTGATAAGCAATATCCGGAGTATCTTTTTGCCAAACATAAAGGCTATGGGACCAAGGATCATCTGGAGAGTCTTAAAAAATATGGTCCCTGCCCGGTACATCGCTTCAGTTTCCGTCCGGTTAAAGAGGCGGCGGCTAAAAAGTAAACTCGCTTTCGGCACCGCTGGCCATATCTTTTATCTTATATATTCCCTTCTTAACCTCATCTTCTCCCAAGATAACGGTTTGAGGGATATTTTTTTTATTGGCAAACTCCAGCGCTTTGCCGACTTTCTGCTCCTCCAGCCCGACGAGGATATTCTTATCCTGGCCGCGCAGTTCTTTCGCCAGACGGTTTGTTTCCGCCACCAGCGAGGCGCTAAGCAAAGGCAAATAATATTTAGGCTCAGCCGCCATTCTTATCTTATCTATCAATTTCCAGCTCTCTAAAAATAATCTGGTCGTTTCATCGCCGGGAGCGAAGCCGACAGCCGGGAAATTTTTCTCTCCGAAAATTTCCGCCAAGCCGTTATAACGGCCACCGCCGAACATCGCGCGATTATTTTCCCGGTTCCGGTCAAAAACTTCAAAAACCAGACCGTCGTAATAATCAAAGCCCCGGATTACCGCCGGATTAAAAGCGATAAACTCACCGTAACCTAAATCCTCCAGGGCGCTCATCGCGGCGGCGAGTTCTTTAAAACCGACATTGTCGCCGATTCCGGGCAGGCTGTCATTTAATTCTTCCAAACTGCGGCTGGCCATGAATTTTCCGATAATCAGCTGAGCCTGCTTATCAAGTCCGGCTTTTCCCAAGCTTTCTTTTACGGCCGGCTGATCCAGTTTGTTCCATTTATCCAAAGTCCGGACGACCGCGGTCTTTTTTTCGGCCGTTAAGCCGCTCGCGCCGCTTAAATCCAGAACCGCGTCAATCAGCTTGCGATTATTTAAGAACAGAGAAAAAGATTCCGGCGGCGGATCAAATTCCAGCATGATGTCCAGAGCCAGTTGCAGAACTTCAATATCAGCGGCCAAAGAAGCGCTGCCAAAAATATCGCAGTTCAATTGCCAAAATTCGCGATTGCGGCCGCGCTGCGGTTTTTCATTGCGCATGAAATTGGCGACGGAAAAATATTTCAAAGGTTTGGGGCTGGCGGCATAAACTTTTGTGACCATCCGCGTTACCGACGGCGTCATTTCCGGACGGATGGATAGTTCCCGCCCGCCCAGATCGGTAAAGGTCACCAGTTCTTTGCCGCCGATATCTTCTCCTGATTTCGCGCGATATATTTCCGCGCTTTCCACCAGCGGCGTCAGATATTCTTCAAAGCCGTAGCGTAAACAGACGCGGCGCCAAGTATCAAAGATATATTTTCTAATCAAAAACTCCTCCGGCAACCAATCCGAAGTCCCTTTGGGTTCTTGATTTGATAATTTTGTACTCATATTAGCATATTTTAGGCTTGTTGAAAACTCTCCAAGACTATTAATATCTTACTATTTTTAGCCATTTTTAGCAAATTTACCGGTTTATTTTTTCTTTACAAAAAATTTAAATATTTTTCAGGTCGGTTTTTCTATAATAATTATATTAATTATTTAATAAACAAAATTATGAAAATCCTCATCATTGACGATGAACCGGCCATCGTCCAATTTTTAAAAGACGGTTTAGAGGCGAATATGTATATCGTCGAAAGCGCGCTTGACGGTGAACGCGGCGCTTTCCTGGGCCGAACCGGCTCTTACGATCTGATAATTCTCGATTATATGCTGCCGAAATTAAACGGTCCGGAAGTGCTGGCGGAAATCCGTAAAGATAAAAAACACATTCCAATCTTAATCTTGACAGTCAAAGTGGAGTTAAAAGACAAAGACGAGTTATTCCGGCTCGGCGCCGACGACTACCTGACGAAACCTTTCTTGTTCGACGAGTTGTTGCTTCACGTCCGGGCACTCTTGAAACGGCCGGCGAAAACCGAAGGAGAGTTTTATAAAGTTGATAATCTGACTTTAAACACGCGAACAAAAATAATCCGCCGCGGCAGTAAAGAAATTTATTTGACGCGCCGCGAATTCGCTTTGCTGGAATATCTGATGATTAATCGCAACAAAATAGTCTCGCGCAATCAGATTTTAGAACACGTCTGGGATTATAATATGGACCCATTTTCAAATTCCGTGGAAACGCATCTGGCCAGCTTGCGCCGCAAATTAAATGGCGGCCAGAACCGTAATCTTATCCATACTTTTACCGGGCGCGGCTATAAGCTCGCGCTTAATAAGCTGAGTGGCTCTGTTAAATAGCCGGGAACGCTAAATTCATCCAAGCGCTTAAAATAAAAATTTCTTACCCTTTAATTTATCGGGCAAATATTCCTGGTTAGAGTCGTCTTCTAGCGGCGTGTATTTATAATCCTTGCCATAGTCCAAATCTTTCATGAGCTTGGTCGGCGCGTTGCGCAAATGGAGAGGAACCGGTAGATTGCCGGATTCCCGGACTTCCTGAGAGGCGCGATTATAAGCCATATAAGCGGCGATACTCTTCGGCGATTTCGCGAGATAGATGGCGCAATGCGCCAGGTTCACGCCGCATTCCGGCAGACCGGTCTTCTGACAGGCTTCATAAGCCGCGGCCGCGAGCATAAGCGCGCTGTTATTCGCCAATCCGACGTCTTCGGAGGCGAAACGAATCAAGCGGCGCGCGATATATAAAGGATCTTCGCCGGCCTCGATCATCCGCACCAAATAATAGACCGCAGCATCGGCGTTACCGCCGCGCATAGATTTATGAAGGGCGGAAATCAGATTATAATGTTCTTCCCCATTCTTATCGTAAAGCAAATTCGGCTTATTGATTATGTCCTTGATAAGGGCCGGAGTGATCTTAGCGTTCGCTTCCACGGCGCTCTCTAAGATATTTAAAGCTTTGCGGGCGTCGCCGTTAGCGAACTTCGCGATTAAGCCGGCGGTCTCGGCGTTAACCTTAGTTTTTAATTCCTTAGCGCTGCGCGTCACGATCAGCGCCAAATTTTCGTGGCTAAGCGCTTCCAGAACAACAACCTTGGAGCGCGACAATAAAGCGCCGTTGACGGCAAAGCTGGGATTTTCCGTAGTCGCGCCGATAAGGATAATCGTCCCGTTCTCTACTTGCGGCAGAAGCGCGTCCTGCTGTGCCTTGTTCCAGCGATGGATTTCATCAATGAATAATATCGTCTTAATCCGCAGACGCTTGCTTTCCTTGGCTCTTTCCACGACCACTTTCAAATCCTTGACTCCGCTGGCAGTCGCGGATAGCTCCACGAATTCCGCTTTCGTTTCTTTAGCGATTATAAAAGCCAGGGTTGTCTTGCCGCTGCCGGGAGGACCCCAGAATATCAGAGATGGGACTTGATCATTTTTGATCGCCGAATAGAGCCAGCTCTTCTCGCTGATAATTTTTTCTTGACCGACAAATTCCGCTAAGGTCTTGGGGCGGAAATATGTTGCCAAAGGAATATCTTTTATCATAATAACTTATTCATTTTAGCTCTTTTGGCGTTAAAATTGAAGATTGACAAAAATAACCGATAGTGACATAATATTTTAACAATTGTTCATTAAATAAGATCGAATATTTATCCATAAATCCTAAGCCATGAAAGCAATCTCCTTGTTTTTAAAAGAAAACCGCCAAACATTGGCCACAACTTCCTGGACCATCCTGGCGGTAGTCGCAATCTTTCTCCTCGCCGCGACGTTTACAGGTATAAGTCCCCGGGCTGACGCCAATATCTGGTATTGGGCCGCCATAATCAGCTATCTGGTTGTCGGCGGAGTAATGTCGGACAAGATCGATGAAGATAATATCGACGGCTTTGTGGGAAAAGTCTATAAAGGGCTGTTAATAATCAACGTTCTTATTATCATTTTTTCCTTTGTCTGTTTCGTTTTGCATTTTTTTCTTTCTTTTCCCCCGCCAATCCAGGCGATTTGCGGTTGGTCAGCCGCCATGTCCTGCCTATTATTTATTATGCTGACGGCTGCCAGCGTAATCCTGACGGGATTGATTTATCCGTAATTATAATTAGTATTCTTGAAACTAAAACGATAAAAGCCCTGAAAAAATCAGGGCTTTTTTATATCCGTCAGAGGCTTTAATCAACTTAAAATATTCCGCTCAAAGACGCGCCTTAGGACTAATAAACGACTTGAACAGAACCGGCACGATAAATAGCGTCAGGAAAGATGAAAGCATCAACCCGAAAATAACGGCTCCTCCCAGCGCCCGCCACATCTCATTGGATAAAGTAATCGGCAAAATCCCTAGAATCGTACAAATGGAAGTTATAAAGATAGCTTCCAGACGCGACTTGCCGGCATCGACGATCGCGTCGTCGAACTTAATTCCGCTTTTCAAATTCAAATTAATCTTATCCATTAAAATAATCGCATTCTTGACGACGATACCGCATAAAGCCAGGATGCCGATCAGACCGGGGAAAGATAAGTTCAAACGGGCGATGGCCAAGCCGAAAAAAACTCCGATAAGAGCCAGGGGGATAGTCACCAGAACGATACCGGCCTTCTTGAAAGAATTGAATTGGACGATGAGCGTAGAGATAATCAGCAGGAACGCGACAATCATCGCGCGCAGGATGGACACGACTGATTCGGTATTCTGTTCGCTCTCGCCGCCATAAGTGATTCCATAACCGGACGGCAATTCATAACCTTTTATCTTTTTCTGAAATTCGGAAACGACCAGAGTCGAGTTCGCTCCGCCTTTCAGGGTCGCAGTCAGAAGGACAGTCCGGCGCTGGTCGATCCTGGTAATCGTGGCGACCGACGGCTTCAATTCTATCGTAGCTACATCTTTCAAAAAGACGGGCTGGTTTTTGGTATTTAAAATCTGCAGATTCTCAATCGCTTCCAGATTCGGGATCTTATCGGGCGCAAACCGGGCCAGAACTTTTATTTCCTTGCCACCTGTGATTACCGTCGTCACTTCCGTTCCGGTAATCGCCAGGCGCAAAGCCGAACCGACATAAGCAGCGGAAAGATCGTAAAGCTCCAAACGGGCGGGAGAGAGCGTAAAAGTATAATCGGCCGGAGAATCTTTCAGAGAGATATCAGTTTTAGAAACATCCGGCAGGGTTCTTAAAGTCACTTCCAATTCCTTGGCAATCTTATCGAGCGCCTGTAAGTCATCGCCGGCGATATTCGCCTGGAAAGCGGCGCCGGACGGCGGTCCGCCGGAGGGAGCTTCGGCCTTGATGATAGCCTCTTTAATATCGGCGACATCAGTATTAATCAGGTCGGCCAGTTCATAGGCCTTGCGGTTGCGCTCTTTGGTCGGTGTCAGTTTTAAAGTGAAAGAGGCCAGATTAGAAGAATTTCCGCCCGCCACCAAACTATCGGCTGAACCGCCGGTGCCGACGATGGTCGTGAAATTCTCGATTTCCGGATATTTATATAAACGTTCTTCCACGCGGCGGGCGATTTTATCGGTCTCGGCCAGATTTAATCCGGCCGGACCTTCCAAAGAAATGCTTATCTGTGTAGAATCCGAAGCCGGAAAAAATTCGCTCTGGACGATTCCGGTCGCCGGTAAAGCAACCGCAATCAGAAATAACATAAAGACAAAAGCTAAAGTCTTAAAGCGCGCTTTCTTTGTCGTTATCAGGCGCCGGAGATATTTTTCATATACGGGCAGGAAGACGTCAAAACGGATAATCCCGTGCAATAAGCGAGCCCCGAAATTATCGTTATCATGGTTGCCCTGTTCGCGCAATTTTTTCTTGATCATCTCGTCGCTCTCCCATTCCCGTGCTACCAGTTCGCTATTGGCCAAGAGCAAAGCCTTTCCCTTCTTTAAATACCAGAAAGCCATGGCCACCGCTATCCCCAAGAGAACTAAGGCGGCCAGAATACCGACCCAGCCGGCGGCGACGGCCAAAACTATGGCTAATATCAAAACGATACCGAAGAAAAAAGAAAAAATCTTCCGGGTCAGCCGGATGCGCTCAAGGACGGCGGCGAGCGGATGATTAATAATGAGAGCGATGATCAGCGAGGCGATTAAGGTCACGGAAACGGTTATCGGAATAGATTTAATGAATTCTCCCATAATGCCGGTTGACATCAAGAGGGGCAAAAAAGCCCAGACCGTCGTCAGAGTCGTGGTCAGGAGCACAACTTTAAAGTCATTAAGCACTAACAGGACGGCTTCTTCCGGAGTAAATTTACCGGTGCGCAGATATTGCTTGGTGGCGGATACGACCACGATAGCGTCATCGACCAATAGACCGAGCGCCAGAATAAGAGAGAATAAAGACAAAAAATTCAAACTCGTGTTTGTCCAGAGCATGACGCCGAAAGTCGCGAAAAATACCAGCGGTACGGCCAGGCCGGCCACCAGCGCTTCCTTAAAACCGACAATCAGAAACAGAATCGCGAAAACGAGGATTATCGTCAATAAAAAATCATGCGTCAATTGAGTGAAACTTTCATTGATGTCCTCGGATAAATCAACGGTCACGTCATAGCGCAAACCGCTCGGCATCTTTTTCAGTTCTTCATCAAAAACGCTTCGGACTTTCTGAGCCGTGTCAATAACATTGCCGCCGGTTTTCTTGATTATCTGCAGAGTTACGTTAGCGGCCGCTTCTCCGCCACCGGTGGACAATCGGGAATAAACGGTTTTCTTAATAGCGGCATCTTTGATCGTCGCAATATCTTTAAGATAGATTATGGCGCCGGAATCAGTATGGATAATCGGCGTTTCGGCCAAAACGGCGGCGGTAAAAAAGCGGCCGTCGGCGCGCACCGGATAAGAATAGCTCTGGCCTTCAAAGGTTCCGGCCGGAATCGCCAGATTGGCGCCCTGGATTTTCTGATTGGCCTGAACGGCGGACAAATTATATAAAGTTAGTTTTTGCGGATCATACTCCACGCTGAACTCGCGTTCATCGCCGCCGGAAATATTGACTTCACGCACGCCCGGAATCTTTTCCAGTTCATCCTTAATCGTGTCGCCGGCCTCGCGCAAAATAAAACCGTCATAGGGTCCGGACAAGGACATGACCATTATCGGCGAATCATCCATGGATATTTCCTTTACTACCGGATCATTGGCGTCAGCCGGCAGTTTCGTCTTAATATTAGAAACGGCATCGCGCAAGCTCCTGATGGAATCATTAAGGTCGGCCTTGGCACTAAACTCGACTGTAATCATCGAAACGGAATTTGACGACTGCGAGGTAATCTTGTCAACATTCTTGACGCCGGCGATTCCGGTCTCAATCTTCTTGGAAACCAGCTCTTCAATATCGGCCGGCGAAGCTCCGGGATAAATCGTCATTACGACCGCTATGGGAATTTTCACTTCCGGATTGGATTCGCGCGGCAAAGCGGTAAAAGCATAAATACCTAAGCCGGTCAGAAGTATAATCAGCAGAACGACGACGCGAAAATTGACGATAAAAAAATTCAGCCAGCCTTGGCGCAGCTGCGGATTGAACTCCAGTTTTTCCAGATACAGATGATCCGAAGTCCTATTGCCGGAACTTTCTTGAGAAGAAATATTCTCATTCAGGTTCTCTCCGTCAATAGCGACCGGCATCGTTACCCTGTTTCCGTCTCCTTTATGATTGATATTTATATCCATACTGCTTATTGATTGTTAAACGTCACCGACTGTCCTTCTTCCAGGAGCCGGTTGCCTTCGGTGATGATTATCGCCGCCGGCGGCAGAGCGACTTTCACGCGCGCGGCTTCACCTAATACTTCCTGAACCTCCACGCTGACTTTCTTGGCTTGACTGTTTTCGGCGATAAAAATATAATTTCCGTTCTGGCCGATAGTGATCGCGGCGAGCGGCAAGATTATGGAGTCGGCGGCATTTACGGTCTTAACCAAATCGAGATTGACCGTGACGATTGTGCCCAATAACAACCCGACAGAGTTTTCCAATTTTACTTCCGCCAAAAAACGGCGAGTAATCGGATCGGCTTGCGGCGATACCGCCGCCACGATTCCGGGATAAACCGTTTTGTTATCATCAACGACCGTTACCGGCAATCCTAAGGTGATTCCCTTTAAATTATCAGCTTCAACATAAAATTGAACTTTGATATTTTGCGTTTGGGAAATCGTCGCGACCGCCTGGCCTTGAGCAACCGTCTGGCCGTCGGCCACGAAAATCTTAGTGATCGTGCCGTTTATCGGCGCAATAATCGAATGGGCGTCATAAAGGCTCTGCAAAGAGACGACGGCGTTATTATACTGGAATTCCGCCGTCTCCACTTGCGTTCTGGCGGCGTTAATCTGAGACTCGATCTTTACCTTAGTATTATCATATTGGTTTTGCGCCAAATTAGAGGCGAAGCCGGCCTGATTCTGCTGGCTGGTATTGCCTGATTTTAAATTAATTAAATTCTGTTTGGCGCTCGCCTCCTGCTGCGTCGCCAGCTGATAATTTTGATGCAAGCTGTCGAGTAAAGTCGTGTTGTTTAAATCAATATTGGTCAAGGTCTGCTTCAGGCCGTTAATCTGGCCGGCGGCGGCGTTAATCTGCGCCTGATAACCGGATACTGAAGCCTGAAGACCGGACAAAACTACGGCCGGCAAGGCCGAAGAAGAGATGCTCTTATCTAATAAATTCTTAACAGCATCAGTCAGTTTATTGACGGCCGTAACGACGATGACGATATTATCTATATCATCTAAGATCGTCGCCGGCTTCTTTGGCTGATAAGTTTCGTAGGCGTCTTTGGCATTCTGATAAGATTGCTTAGCGATATCATAAGTGCTGGAGTCGAGCGCGCCCAGATTAAGGCGATAATCGATGGAAACGGTATTATTCGTATCAAAAGCCGTAATGCTGTTGATATTAGTGATTATGACGCCAGCCGTCATAACGACGGAATCGGCCGCTAAATCAGCATTAGTCAGAGCATCCTTAGCGCTTTGAACAGCCAGCTTCTCCCGATTCGCCAAAGTTGAACTGGCTTGTTCGGTCGCAATCTTCGCGGTCTCATAGGCTAATTCCGCGCTCTTCAAGCTTTCGGCGGCGGTAATGTCCAGATTGCTCTGGCCCTTAACCGCCTGGTCGCGAACGATTTCGGCGCTCCGCAAATCCTTAACTGCGGAAATCAAGAGATTATCATAACTGGTTTTCGCCAGAGTATAAGCGGCTTCGGCGCTGGCGACGGCATTTTTCGCCTGCTTAATCTGATTAGTATTAAGATTGGCGGCATTAAAAGAAGAAGAATTAATATCGTCTATCTTCGCCAGTTCCTGCCCGAGACTGACAACATCGCCGATTTTAAAATTAGCGCCGGTCAGGTTGCCGTTAGCTTTAGCGGCAATCGTTGCTTCGCTATCGGCGGTCACCATCCCAGGATAAGATAGGCTTTGTTTGACGCTAAGGCTCGCTCCGGCGGTTTGGCCTTTAACAGTAACAGGCACCGATTCGGAAACCGGAGCGGCCGCCTTCTGTCCACAAGCGCTGAGTGCCAAAGATAATAATAAAAATAGAGCAATTAAGGAAATTTTTTTTCTTTTCATATTATTAATACGAATTATTCAAAAATAAGCTTCAAGGCCAGCATGATGAAAACACCGACGATAATACTGACCAGCTGATAAACGGATTTGTGAATCGCGGTTTCTTTTTTCAGTTCCGGAATCAAATCGGCGGTCGCGATGTAAATGAAGCCACCGGCCGTAAACGGAATGATCAGATCGGAAAAATTATTGACCCGCGCCCCTAATAAGAGCGCGGCGGCGGCACCAAGAACCGCGGTCAGCGCCGTGACAAAATTTAAGAATAAAGCGCGGCGGCGCGAATATCCGGCGTAAAGCAAGACGCCAAAATCACCAATCTCCTGAGGAATCTCATGAGCGATAACCGCCACCAGAGTCGCGAGCCCCAACGGGACGCTCACCAGGAATGAACCGGCGATAATGATGCCGTCAAAAAAATTATGCAGACAATCGCCGACCAGATTCATCATGCCTAAGTGGTGCGGATGCGCCGGACCGGTTTGGATATGACAATGCCGCCAATGAACGATTTTCTCCAACACAAAGAAAGAAATCAGGCCGATAATCAGCCAAAGCCACATTCTTAAACCGGTTCCGCCGCGAGCCGCGGCTTCAGGCAGAAGATGCAGAAAGCTGTCGCCCAGCAAAGTGCCGGCCGATAAGCTCACCAGAAATAAAGTCAGCTTCTCCAGAAAACGCGGAGAAAAAGACAAAAAAAAGACTCCGAAGAGAGATAAAGCGGAAACCAACAGGACCCCGCCGAAAATATACAAGTATAAAGACATAAAAAAATAGGTTAAAAGGATCGAAACAGCCAAATTAAGCAATCCCCATTGTAACAAAAAAAAGACAAAAAAGCAAACACCGGACCGAGTCGGAATAGGAGCCTAAAGAACCGGGCGCCGCTTGCCCCTTGACCGAAAAATGGCTAAGAGCTATAATTAAAATACCTATACCTATGGTATAGGTATTAATAAATATTAAATCTATGACACCAGACAAAAAAAAGATCCTGATTAATTTTAAAAAAGCCCGGAGCTTAACAGAAAAATTAATTACTATGACTGAAGACGGCCAGTACTGCATCGATATCATGCAGCAGAATCTGGCCGTCATCGGTTTGCTTAAATCCGCCCATCAGATGCTTTTGGACGGCCATCTTAACAGCTGTTTCAAGAACGCGATGGCGTCCAAGAACGAAAAATTAAAACAGCGGATGGTTGATGAAATCTTAAAAGTCAATAAGCTTGCCAATAAATAATATATGTCAAAAAAAATAATCGTGCCGGTAACCGGCCTGCATTGCAAGGCCTGTGAAATTTTGACCGAGGACGCGCTCCGGGAAATTAAAAATGTCAAACGGGCGACGGTCAATTATAAATCCGGAGAAGCCGAAATCTTTTACGACGGCGAAACTCCGGAAATGAAAGAAATAAAAAACCGCCTGGAAGCGGCCGGTTATGGTCTGGGCAAAATAGCCGGATATGCGCGCAGTTCTAATTTCAGCAATAGCGTCACCGTCATCAGTTTGATTCTTATTCTCTTCTGGGCCTTCAACCAGATAAACTTTGACCGGAGCGGTTGGCTGAATCAGGATTTTTCCTGGCCCATCGCTATTTTAATCGGCCTGATTGCCGGAGTTTCAACCTGTCTGGCGCTGGTCGGCGGTTTGGTAATGGGGCTGGCGGCCAATTACGCGCAAAATCATCCGGAGGCCAGCCCGCGCCAAAAGTTCCGGCCACATCTATTATTTAACGCCGGCCGCATTATCGGTTTTTTCATCCTCGGCGGAGTGCTCGGATCTCTAGGCGGCATCTTTAAATTCTCCGCGTTCGCAAACAGCCTGATTACTATCTTTGTCGGTCTGGTCATCCTAGTCCTCGGCTTAAAACTTTTAAACATTTTTCCCGCCATCAAGCGGCTGGACTTTTCCCTGCCGAAAAGCTGGGGCCGAATCTTAAAAGTAAACAACCCGCTGATTCTGGGCGCGCTCACCTTCTTTACGCCTTGCGGCTTTACCCAGGCTATGCAATTATATGCTCTTAACGCCGGCGGTTTCTTAAGCGGCGGCCTGATCATGGCGCTCTTCGCTCTCGGCACCGCTCCCGGACTTTTGGGAATCGGCGGCTTGTCATCATTTTTAAGCCGTCGTAAAAGCTCTATTTTTTTCCAGGCGGCCGGTATCGTTATTATCGTCTTTGCCTTATTCAATCTCAGCAATGGCTATAAACTGCTAAAAATTTCTACGGCCGCGGATGCGGGCGCCAGGAACAGAGTCAATGGAGAAAATCAATCGAAAGACTCGACCAATTCGGAAAATTCCCTTGACCGAGCCGGAAAAGAGATTCAAATAATCAAAATGACTGAAAGCGGCAGCGGCTATTCGCCTAATAAATTCACGATTATCAAAGATCGCCCGGTTCGCTGGATAATTACCGCCGAAGCGCCATATTCCTGCGCCAGCGCTCTAATTGTCCCTTCGCTCAATATCCGCCAACAACTTAAACGCGGCGAAAATATCATTGAATTCACGCCGACAAAAATCGGAAGTATTCCCTTCTCCTGTTCCATGGGTATGTATACCGGCAGTTTCCAAGTCGTTGAAAAATAAATAATTAAATATATGGATAAAAAAATTCGCGTCAGCGTCAGTGGCCTGCATTGCGCTTCCTGCGCCAAGATAGTGGAAAAGGAATTAAAGAAGAATCCCGGCGTTAAAAGTATCCAAGTCAATCCGCTGACCGAAGAAGCGGACTTGGAATTTGAAACTGATTCTTTCTCACCCGCTATCGCCAATAAAAACTTAAATAAATTAGGCTATAACCTTAGGTTTCCCGACACCACCCCGAAACCGGAATATGACAATCATAAAAATATAGATCACGATCATCTGAATCATGGCGGCGCGGCCGCAAATGGCCTGACTGATTTCAAGGATAATAAATCAGCCGAGCTTAAAAACCAAAAACGAAAATTAAGAATCGCCCTACCGCTCATGAGCCTAGTCCTGATAGCAGTTTTCTGGTCTCTGGCCGCCGGATATTTTAAATTCACGCCGGTTGAACTTGTTCCTGAAGCCATCCTCTTGCCAATAATGTTGGCGGCATCAACTCTGATAATCTTCTGGCTGGGCCGCGATTTTCTCGCCGGCGCCGGTCGTTTTTTCCGTTATGGCCGCGCCAATATGGATACGCTGATAGGCATCGGCACCGGCACCGCCTATTTTTATTCGGCGATTATCTATCTCTTTCCGGCCTTAAGACAAGCACTCGGCCTGGGCGAATCTTATTTCTTCGACGTCACTATCGTCGTTATCACACTCGTTTATCTGGGAAAATATTTAGAAAATAAAGCTAAATTAACGACGAATGACACGATTGAAAAACTCATCAACCTGCAAAGTAAAACCGCGCTCGTAGAAATCAACGGACGGGAGACAGAAAAACCGATTGATGAACTGAGGGTCGGCGATATCGTTATCGTCAAGCCGGGCATGAAAATTCCGGCCGACGGCCTCGTGGTTAGTGGCGCTTCCGCGGTTGACGAAGCGCTGATTACCGGCGAGTCCCTACCGATAGACAAGAAAGTTGGCGAAGAAGTCATCGGTTCGACTTTGAATAAGCAAGGCGTTTTGAAAATAAGAATAAATAAAATCGGCGCCGATACGGTTATTGCTAGCATCATTAGAGCCATCGGCGACGCTCAAAATTCCAAGGCGCCGATACAGAAACTAGCGGATAAGGTCGCCAGCGTTTTCGTGCCGATAGTGCTCGTCCTTGCCGTCTTAGTCTTAAGCGCCTGGCTGATTATCGGACCACGCTATATGGCCTGGCCGCAAGCGGTCAGTTTAGGACTAACCTGTTTCATCAGCTTTCTCGCTATCGCCTGTCCGTGCGCGCTCGGTCTGGCGACGCCGACCGGAATCATCGTCGGACTCGGATTGGCCAGCAAAAACGGACTACTAATTAAAAACGCCGACAGCTTAGAAAAATTCGGCCGTGTCCGGATTATCGCACTTGATAAGACCGGTACAATCACCAGCGGACAGCCGGCCATAACGGAAATAATCGTCTTTGACTCCAATCGCACGGAAGTGATTTCTTTAGCCGCTTCTTTAGAAAATAACTCCGAGCATCCGCTCGCCCAAGCGATTATTGCCGGCGCCCGGCAAGAAAATATCGCCTTCCGGCCAGTAACTGAATTTTCCGCTATTAGCGGCCGCGGCGTCAGCGGCATAATCGACGGAAAAACATATCGTCTCGGCAATGTCCGGATGATGGAAGAAATCGGCCTTGATTTGCCTATGAATAAAATTGATTCTCTGGAAAAAAACGGTCAAACCTCCATGATTCTCAGCCAAGAAAAAAACATTTTAGGCATTATCGCTGTCGCCGATATCATCAAACCCGGCGCCGCGGCGGCGATTGCCGAATTAAAAAGTCTTGGTCTTAAGACCGTCATGCTCAGCGGCGACCGTTACGGTGCCGCGCGCCATATCGCCGATCTGGCGGGCATCAACGAAGTAATCGCGGGAATATCACCCTTGGAAAAAGCCGATAAAATCAAGGATTTAAAAAAAAGCGGCCAATTGGTCGCGATGGTCGGAGACGGAGTAAATGACGCGGTCGCTTTGACTGCCGCCGATATCGGCATTGCGATGGCGACCGGATCGGACGTGGCGATAGAGTCGGCCGACATTACGGTCCTGCACGGAGATCTATCAAAAATAATCAAAGCTCTGAAAATATCCCGACTCACTATTAGGAAGATAAAACAGAATCTATTCTGGGCCTTCTTCTATAATATCATCGCCCTGCCCTTAGCCGCCGGCGCTTTGTATCCGACCTACGGCTTACTGCTGAGTCCGATTATCGCGGCCGGCGCCATGTCTCTTTCCTCAGTCAGCGTCATTTTAAATACGCTGCTAATGCGCCGGGTAAAAATCTAAAATATTTCTTTAAACAACCGATTAATATAAGCAAAAGAAGCATCTCCTAAAATAACAATATCATAAACCTGTTTGAAACCGGTCAGATTATCTTCGACTCTCTCGTTAAGAAAGCCGATCTTAAGCAGATTATTATAATCAAAACCGTCGGCCATCCCGACGTCGCCCAAAGAATCGCCCAATAAGATAACATTGCGGCGATTTTTTATTTCATTAAAAAAGGGAAAATTATGAATCAAAGTTTCATCCTTATTATATGAGTGGATAATCGGCTGGCGGACGCCAATGGCTTTTCCGGTTTCATCCCAAATTAAGGAATTGGCTAAGATATGAATATTGGGATTATGTTTTTCTAATCGGTCTAAAAAAATATCAATAGCTTCGAGACCTAATCCGGAAGCGGAAAAGATTATCAGCGGCACCTTAAATCTTTCCAGAAGATCGAGCCAGTCTTCCACGTCGTCTCTCAGTTTTATGCCGCTATCAGTCATCGCTCTTTCCACTATTTCCTTAGTCAGGCCATACGAAATAAATAAACCGAAGACCTCGCTCCACCATTTGACCATTGCGGCTTTCTTTTCCTCTAAGGGAATATCGGGATCATGCTCAATCGGGTAGTATTTGTCATAAAGCTCTTCGGTCTTTATAAGGTATTCGGGCGGCATATAGCCGGCTTCGCTAAGAACCGAAATCAGGGCGGAATTCTTGCGGCCGCTCTGGCAGTGATAAGTCAAAGTCCGGTCAAAATCCGACAAAATATGCGCGGCTTCGGGACCGGCTTTCTTAAAATTTCTTTTTATCTTTTCTAATCTTTCCGGATCGGGGATAATGATATTTTCCGTCATAACGATAAGACTAATAACTGACAATTAAATAATATCATTCGCTTCTTAAAGCGTCCACCGGATCAAGGCGGCTGGCCTGGAAAGCCGGATAAAAGCCGAAAAAAATGCCGACCAGAACGGAAAAAGTAAAACCGATTACCGGACCGGTGATAGATGAAGCCATACTGATAATATTAAAATAAGAAATAATCGGAATCGCCCCTTGGCCGATAATCATCCCAATCGCGCCGCCGACCATAGATAGGATAACCGATTCCAATAAGAATTGGCTAAGAATATCTGATTGCTTGCCGCCAATCGCTTTGGCAATGCCGATCTCTTTCGTGCGTTCCGCGACGGTCACGAACATGACATTCATGATGCCGATACCGGAGACCAATAAGGTAATCGCGGCAATCGCGGTTAAAAGCGCCGACATAGTTTTTGCCGATTCTTGCGCCGCCGCGACCATACTGCCCGCATCCATGATCTGAAAATCATTTTCTTGGGTCGATTTCAATTTATGTTCTTCTCTCAATAACGCTGTGATACTGGAAGTCGCCAAACCGGTATTATCGACATTATCGACCGCCGTCGTGATCATCACCTGCCCTCCTGAACCGAGAATACTCTTCTCGGCCGTAGTACTGGGAATGATGACGGCCGAATCGACCGAGATCATGCCGATACGTGAGCCTAATTTCTTCAAGATACCGATGACTTCAATTTTCTTGCCGCCGACAGTAATCTCGCTTCCGATTGGATTCTGACCGTCGGAAAAGAGTTCGGAAACGACCGTGGCGCCGATAACGCCGACTGTCGTCTTATTATCAATATCGTCCTGCTCTATGCCGCGGCCTTGTTCTATCGTCAGATTGGAGATCGTGATGAAATTCTGATCGACGCCGACGACACTATAACTCTTATCAGTTGAACCGTACGAGACGGTCGCGTTACCCTGAATGGCGCCGGTAGCGGAAGAGATATGATCAGCGGTCAATAATAATTGAGCGTCGGCCGTCTTCAATTTTGAACTGCTGGTGAAGCCGCGGCCGCGGCTAGGCATAATCAGGATAGAGTTGGCGCTCAGATTCTGGAATTGAGCGCTAACCGATTGCTGAGCGCCTTGGCCGACCGCGAAGACGGCGATGACCGTGGCCACGCCGATGATGATGCCGAGCATCGATAAAAAAGTTCTGGTCTTTTTGGCCATCAATGACTCAAAAGCCATTTTTATTATTTCCAGATTCATATAGTTTAATAAGACCCGTGTAGCGTATAATTATCACTTAAGACTTGGCCGTCGCGCAGATAGATGATGCGGTCGGCGTATTTGGCGACTTCGGCAGTATGCGTGACCATGACGACCGTCCGACCCTGCTTCTTAAAATTAGTAAAGATATCCATGACTTCCAGGCCGGATTTAGAGTCCAAAGCGCCAGTGGGCTCGTCGGCCAGGATTATCTCGGGATCGTTGATTAGCGCGCGGCAGATCGCGACGCGCTGCTGCTGGCCGCCGGAAAGTTCCGTCGGCTTATGATTGACGCGTTCCTCCATGCCGACGGATTTCAATAACGCCCGCGCTTTGCTCTCGCGTTCCTCAGTCGGCATACCGGCATACAAAGCCGGTAAAGCGACGTTCTTGAGCGCGGAAAATCGTGAAAAAAGATTGAATTGCTGGAAGACAAAACCCATCTTCTTGTTGCGGATAAAGGCGAGCGTAAAATCATCCTTGACTTCGCCGATATTCTCGCCGTCAAGGAAATATTTTCCTTTAGACAAGGGGTGAAGACAACCGATTATATTCAACAAGGTTGTCTTGCCGCCGCCGGATTCGCCCATGATTGCGACAAACTCGCCCTTCTTGATTTCAAGGTCGATGCCTCTCAGGACGGGAATTTCTTCCCCGTTCGCCAGATAATAAGACTTCTGGGCCTTCTCTAATTTTATAGCGATATTTCCTGACATATTAATAAACGACAACATCTCCTTCATTCAAGCCACTGATGACTTCGACTTTCTTGCCGTCGGTGAAGCCAGTCGTGACATTGACGATAGTACCGTCCTGTTTTTCAACCGAGGGCTTGCCGCCGATATTATGGACGGCGGCGACCGGTATCGACAAAACGCCAGGCGCCTCGAAAGTTATAAATTCAAGCGAAGCGGTCATGCCTTCCCTAATCTGAGAGGTCTTGGTGTTGGTCATCAGGACGCGAACGAGATAAGTGACGATGCCGTTGCTGCTGGTTTCTGAAGTCAGAGAAATGAAGCTCACTTCTCCGGTAAGGGTAAGCCCTTCGACGGCATCGAAAGTCACTTCCGCCTTCTCACCAACTTTCATCTTGCTGATATCGGCTTCTTCGATATTTGCCTCGATGAACAAGGTATCGTTATTGATGATGGAAGCCATAGTCTTATCGGTCGCGTCGCTCATGATGATATCGCCGGTCTTATAATTCAGAGCCGCGACGACGCCGTCAATCGGCGAAGTTAGAGTCGCCTGTTCCACGTTATATTTCGCCTTGTCGACCGAAACGGCGGCGGAAGTGAGCTGTGACGAAGCGGAAGCGAGATCGGCGGAAGACGGAGAGATTAAGATATTATAATCGTTCTTCGCCTGTTCAAGAGCGATTTCGCGAGAATGGACGGAAATGGTTGAATTATTCACGTTCTGCTCAGCCTGACTCTTGGCGGTCGCTAAATCATTGACCGCTTTATTGTAAGATAACTGATACTGATTGAGATTGCTCTTGGCGGTGCTGACCGACTGAATCGCGTTATCAAGGCTGGATATAGAGGAATTTACTCCGGAACGGTTGGTGCTTACAGTCGATTTTAAACTATCCAGATTATTCTGAGAAAGGTCAGTGGAAGTGACGGTCGCTTCCAGAAGAGCCTGCATGTCATAAAGATGATTCTGGAAGATGACCAAGACCGCATCAGCCTTATCGGCCGCCGCGTCTATGGCCGACGTATCGGAAAGAATCAGGGCATTAGTGAGCGTATCCAATTCGTTCATCCCCTGCTTAGCCGCGGTATAACTGTTCTTCGCAGTTCCGTAAGAAGAAGAATCCTTGGCTCCTAAGACAGATTTAAAATCGGAATTGATCATTGAATCGTCCACGCCGAGCACATTGTCGGAATCGCGCACGATCTTCTGCAAAGAGATATTAATAGCTTTAATCGAGCTAATCAAGCTAGAATAAGCGCTGCGGATGATCTCGCTGTCATTCACATCAGTATTCATCTTGAGATTGCTCTCCGCCGTCTGAACGTTCAATTCGGCAGTGGCGACGCTTTGAGCCGTCGTCATCTTAGTCTGTTCCAAGCTTATCTTCGCCTGATCAAGTGAAACCTGCGCCTGATCTACGGCCGCCTTTGATTTGCTGACCGTGCTCGCCGATGGTGAAGTCTTAGCGTTATAGCTGGCCAGAGCGGACTGATAACTCGAATAAGCATTGCGCAATTCAAATTCCAAAGTCTCCGTCTTGACGGAAGCAATCTTATCGCCCTTCTTAATCTTGTCGCCTTCTTTGACGTAGACATTACTAACCTCAAGATTGCCGCTGACCGGGAATGACAGCTTAACACCGTCTTTCGCGGTCACTTTTCCGGTAGAGGTGACGGAGATCTTCAGATCTTCTTTCTTGACGGTCGCTTGTTTCTGCTGGACGGCGACAGCGGCTTTATTATTACTGGAACCGAAAAAATAATAGCCGGCTCCGCCAACGATCAAGACCACTCCGGCGATGATCAGAAATTTCTTACTAAAGAGAAAACGAAATATCCCCCGCTTAGCTTTATTGCTTTCTTCAAGTATTGATTGCGCCATAGATTTATTAATTAATAAGTACAAATTCCGCTATCTTCCTTTCGACGGCGTTAGTAGTCGTCCCGGTCGCAGTGCTGGCCGTAGAAGTCGCGGTCCAGATAGTGATATTCTTATCGGCCGTGATATCGGCTAGAGTCGCCTCAACCATCGTTCTTTTATTATCACTCGTGTCTACTTTCAGCATCTGAATTCCGACCGGAATGATTATCTTCTCTTCCCCAGTGCTCATCGCTCTCAATCTCTCAAGCATCTGCGCCCTGGAATCAGAAGTCTGTCCGCCCGGTCCGCCCGGTCCGCTCGGTCCGCCCGCGCCCATCATGCCGCCACGATTCTGGCCTCCGGTAATATTTATCGAAGGAGCCACCGTACCGTTAGCCTCACCTTTGGCTTGATTCGGAGTCGAGCTCGCGCCGCTATTAGGCATCTCAATCTTCAGGACGACAACTTCGTTGCCGATTATAGTCTTCACTATACCCCTGACATCAGGCTGACGCTTCGGCTGGCCGAAATCCGGCTGGCGCATCTGACCCGGCTTATTAGGATTATTCTGTGCGGCCTGATTAGTGTTCTGAGAAGATTTCGCGCAACCGGTCAAGACCAGCACTAAAGCCAGAAAAAAAGCAGAGAAAAGGAAACCTTTTTTCATAATTTTGATGATTATATTTATAATTTCATTGTTATCACCTATTAATACGTTTATCTATAAAAATTTCTTCTATCTTTACGCAAAAACAACCCGCCCGGAAGCGGATTGTCTTTATTAGCCTTAATTATTGAACTGACCGCCGGTCGGGCCGCCCTCAGGCGAAGCCTCAACCGAATAAACGTTATTTCTGGTTTTGTCCTAGACCCATTCCATGATTCATGCCCAAGCCGTAACCTAAACCTAATCCCATTCCCATTTCAGTGACGCCAAGGTCCTTCATAATTGTATCAGCCTTTACGCGGAGATTATACGCTTCAACATACTTACTGAAATTATCAGCGGTAATTTTGGATAAAAGCAGGCTATTCTCATTAATCGCTTTTTCCGCGGCTACCCAGGCATTATAATCGGAAGCGACGATTGCGGCTTTGACGGCTTCAGACTTCTTATCCATCTCCGCCTTCTTCGCGTCCATCGCCGTCTTCTGAGCATCGGTCATTTCTTCCGATTTGACCCTGGCTCCCTTATCAAAACCGCGGCTATGATTTCTCATATTTAGATTAGTAGTACTGGCCGCACCGGTTTCCGACGCGGCGCTGGCCACTAAAGCTCCGCTCGCGAGCATGGACAGGACAGAAAAAGCGATAATACCTTTGGTTAGGTTGTTAATTTTCATACTTTATATAATTAATTATTAAATCGTGCGGGAAAGAGAGCGCTCTTTTTTCCCTCTGTAT
>Ga0172381_10000225_pt1 | contig 69155 bp, 63 predicted proteins | sample Leawel6488metaG_FD_119754 | JGI IMG/M metagenome (GOLD analysis project Ga0172381, IMG submission 119754) | Leachate microbial communities from a municipal landfill in Southern Ontario, Canada - Leachate well 64-88 metaG | ecosystem: Engineered > Solid waste > Landfill > Unclassified | place... | reverse complement strand
GAGTAGGTCGGTAAAAATTTTAAAAAAGAAAAAAATGGAGAAGAAATTATTCGTAGGAAATTTACCCTACTCTGTAACCAGCGAAATGCTTGGTGAAACATTCGCTCCTGCTGGCTCTGTAGTTTCTGCTGCAGTCATCGTTGACAAGTTCTCAAAGAGGTCAAAAGGCTTCGGATTTGTCGAGATGTCAACAGAAGATGAAGCTGCAAAAGCTAAGGATATGTTTGACCAAAGCGAACTCGAAGGAAGGAAGATTTTCGTAAGCGAAGCTAGACCTATGGCAAATAGGGATGACTTCAGAAAATAGTCCAGAATTCAAAAAGACCCGAAAGGGTCTTTTTTAAATAGTCGTAGAATTCAAAAAGACCCGAAAGGGTCTTTTTTAAATAGTCGTAGAATTCAATAGGAGGTTTGATCTCGTAGCTTCTAAACACACAAACCAAAAAAAAGAAAGCTTTTGCTTTCTATTTGATTGCTGTCATTTTATAAATCATTTCAAGTTCTATGCTTTTAGGTTTTGGTTTTCGGTTATCAGTTATTGCCGAAATTTCATTTCGGTAATCTTCTATAAAAACCTTCCAAAAATGTTCGTCAGCATCAAAGCTATTACATCCTGCGAATTCAAATCCATAATACCCGCTAACGTTCATCGCATAATAATATCCAACAGGAGATAACGAGCCTTCATCAATTTCATTTGCGAAAAAAACCATAGATACTGGATCTCTCTTTTTATCGTGAACATTAAAAATCCATGTAATCATCTCAATAGGGTTTATTAAAAAATAATCATCTTTGATTTTTAAAGAACTCCCATCGGTGAAAACTAGTATAGTAGTATTTTTTGAAGAACCTTTTTTTGCAATTTTTTTAATAGCCAGCTTCATCAAAATCACTTCCATTGGAAAGCACCTATTAATTATCACAAAGCCTCAAACAATACAATACTAATGATATTATTTTTCATTTATGGTACAATAAATCAAGTTATTAATCTTTTTATCAATTACTTATGTCTGGTTACTACAAAAAATCATCAAATATTTTTGATCCAGAATCAAAAAATCCATTCAAGTTAAGTCGATCAAAAATTGACTTATTTATGGATTGCCCCCAGTGTTTTTATTTGGACAGAAGATTAGGAGTAGGCCGTCCTCCGGGCTTTCCATTTAATCTTAATAGTGCAGTAGATACTTTACTTAAAAAAGAATTTGATCTCTATCGAGAAAAACAAGCCGCTCATCCATTTATTGAAGAGTTTGATATTGACGCAATTCCATTTGAGCATCCAAAGCTAAATATTTGGAGAGAAAATTTCAAAGGAGTAGAATTTTTACACGAAGAAACAAATTTACTTATTACTGGAGCAGTCGACGATATTTGGATTAATCCAGAAGAAGAATTGATTATCGTAGATTACAAAGCAACTTCCAAAACATCAGAAATTACTTTAGATGCGGACTGGCAAATCGGATACAAAAGGCAAATGGAAGTTTATCAATGGCTATTCAAAAAAAATGGCTTTAAAGTTTCAAGTACGGGGTATTTTGTTTATTGTAATGGAGATACTGGATTACCATCATTTGATAAAAAACTAGAATTTATCATCAAAGTTATTCCATACACAGGAGATACTAGCTGGATTGATGCAACGTTACCAAAAATAAAAAAATGCTTAATGAATAGTGATATTCCAGAAATGAGTCCTGACTGTGATTATTGTAATTATCGTAAAAACGCAGTCATTGCAAAAATAAAGCACGAAAAAAAATAAAAAAAGAGGATTATTATTTAATCCTTTTTTATTTCTGTTAACCTCCTGTTTAATAGGTTAAAATATCGTACTACGAGCTCTCTAAGTAGAAGAGCCTGCCAATAGTAATCAACATTATGGCACTCAAATGCTTTTCCGATTTCAAACAAATAGTCAATTTCACAAATATCGGGATCGCAGACAAGATGTGTATCTGTATTCAGATAAACATCTCCCATGGTATTACCTTCTACAAATGCACTAAAAAGTTCATTATTAAAGAAAGTAAAACATTCAATTATGGCTTCGGTCTTGCTGTCGCAGCCAAGCAATAAATTTTCAAAAGGACTAATCTTTTCTTTTGCAGCTAAATTAATACTTTCCTTGATTATTTCAATCTCAAGACATAAATCAGGGGAATTAGCAATAGCTTTTATGTATCCTCTTGGAAGGGGACAAATAAAACCGTAGCTTTCGGGAAGAAAATGGATTGGAACCAAATCGTTTGTCAAGGTAAAGTTTTTCAATTCAATTTTTAACATCACAATAAACTTCCTCTACGCAATCGTAGTAAATAAAACATACGACAAACGAATCTTTTTGTCCAGCAAAACCCTTTCAGCGGATTTTTTTGTTTTATTTTTTATGATATAATATCGCCAATGGAAGAAAAAACAAAACCATCATTCAGTAGAGAATTTCTCAAAAATAATATTTTTACAGTTTCTGCTTATATCACCATTCTTAATGGAATCCTTAATTTGTGTGAAGTAAAAATAAAGGGGGAAGTGGGAGAGGTTAAAAAAAGTAGTGCTGGCCACGTTTATTTTTCACTCAAAGACAAAAAAGACAATAGTGTCTTGTCTTGTGTTATCTGGAATTTTGATTATCGAATGTGTAATGTTGAATTAGAAGATGGATTAGAGATAATTGCATTTGGTTCTCCCGATATTTATGCTCCAAATGGCAGAATATCTTTCAAGGCAAAAACAATCCAATTGGTAGGTGAGGGAGAGCTTAAAAAAGCCTATGATAAATTAAAAAAGAAATTAGAGGACGAAGGAATTTTTGATGACAGCAGAAAAAGAGATATCCCATTTTTTCCACAAAAGATAGGGATAATAACTTCACGCTATGGTGCCGTTATTAATGATTTTTTAAGCAACATCGGACACTATGGATTCAAGATTAAACTAATAGACGCAAGGGTTGAGGGGCAAGAGGCAATAAAAGACCTTCTGTCGGCCATAAAAACTATGGCTAGCCAAGATATCGACGTTTTGGTTATTATGCGAGGAGGAGGCTCTTTGGAGTCTTTTATGGCCTTTAATAATGAGGTTTTAATTAGAGAAGTCGTTAAGTTTTCAGTTCCAGTTATTGCCGCCTTAGGACACGACAAAGATGTTCCATTATTATCCCTCGCAGCGGACAAAATGACATCTACTCCGACTGCAGCTGCAATGCTTCTGAACCTTAATTGGGATAAGGCAGAATCAAGACTAACCGAATATCAATCAGTTTTGATAAATTATTTTTCAAACATCCTTAGCGAAAATAAGACAAAAGTAAATTCATCATTTTTAAAAATCAGTAATTATTTCAACGAGGCAATAAATAATTATGAAATGCTAGAACTAAAAACAAAAAATTCGATTTATAATTCTTTTGATAATGCCTTTACCTATTATAAAAAGGAATTAGATATAGCGAATAGGATTATCACGCAAAACGATCCGAAGAGGAATTTGAAATTAGGATATTCAATTATCAGGAGCGATAACAAAATAATCAAAAGCATTAAAGCCTTAAAGCTAAATCAGGAATTAGACTTGGAAATGACCGATGGAAACATCAAAACCGAAATCAAGTCTATTGCTCCCGCGTCTTCACTTGTTATTCCCGAGAAGTCGGGAATCTAATGTCATTGCGAGAGTAGCGAAGCAATCTATTTCTTTGCAAAATAATAATAATTTTAAAAATATGAAACCAAAAACAGGACTAAATCAAAATTTGAAAACAATTTCAAAAATTGTTGAATGGTTCGAATCTCAAGAAGAGTTAGATATCGAAGAAGGGCTGAGAAAAGCAAAAGAAGCAACTGAGGTAATCAAAGAAACAAAGAAAATGCTCAAGGAAGCTGAAAACGAATTTGAGGAAATAAAAAAAACCCTCGAAAAAGACTAAAAATTAGGAGGTCGCAATCTCCCAAAGGGAGGTTTGATCTCATAATTTTTAATACTCACTTACTATTGTATTTTTATTTTCATTGGTCTATATTAGAAACAGTTCAATGTTCATTTGTTCATTGAAAATCAGGTGATTTAGTGACAGGAAAAAAGAAAGAATTTACCTATACAGCTCCTAAATATTCAAGTTTTGGAACTTGTTTGATTTGTAAAGAACAAACACTTGTTTCAAAGCACTCTATTTACAAAGAGGTTGTATTTGGAAAAAACTCAGCAACTGGACTTGTTTGCAAGGATTGCCACCACAGAGTCGACTTGTCTATTAAGGTATACGAAGAGGTAGTGCTTGGTTTATTTGGTATTTGCAACATCAAAATTTGGAATAGCTATTTTTATAACGGAGGTATTTCTGAAAACGAAATCAAAAAAAACATAAATGAAAGAATAAGGAGGATTAAAGTAGGAGAAATTCGTTATATCAAAAGAGGAATTCCAGGAAAAATTGAAAAAGAAAAAGCAACTTACGGCTTCTTAACCGAAAAACAATTAATAGCATACAATAGAACTAACTGTCCGATTTGTAAAAAAAAGGCACGGTCTACGGTACACCACATCGAAAAATGGATCGTGTTTAAGAGTAACAAGAAATTAGGGTTTCCTTGTCGGAAATGCCATAGTTTAATTGAAGAATCAATCGGATTGCATGAGCGAATTTTACTAGAGGCATGTAGGGATGATTATTTTACTATTTGGGAGGCATATCTTAATTATGGCCATATTACTAACACTAAAGTTAGGAGTTTAGCCAGGAGTCATCTTATGCGTCTAAAAATAAACAAAAGTACTCGTCACTTCGAAAGAATTATTCAGAAAAAACAAGGAAAGATAGAGGACACAAAAACTATTCAATTACTTAGAACGGCTAGAGTTCCAGTATAAAAAGCAACATCCGTTGCTATTTTTTATAAACACACATATATATATCTTGCTTTTTTATTCGTGATAATCTATATTAAGCGTAGCTTATTTGGGTGATTTTATGAGAATTGAGCAACTTCTTGAATTACTTAATAGTGACACTTTGAGAATAGATATTCTTTCGACTAATTTTTCTGAAATCGATCCAAAAGACAGAAAGATTTTATATCGCAGATTAATTGAGAGAAGAAACAAGATTGTTCGGCAAATGGTCAAAGGGATGAGCAAATCACCATGCTAAAAAATGCAACACCGTTGCTATTTTTTTTCCAAAAAGTTATAATTACAGAAGAAATTACATATTAAAAAATAAAAAAATGAAAATCATTAGCGATCAAGAATTTGAAGAAGTGGTAGTAAAAAATACAAAACCAGTAGTAGTCGACTTCTTTACTAATTGGTGTCCACCATGCAAAATGCTAAGCCCCGTTATCGAAAAACTTGCCGAAGAATACAAAGATAAAATAGAATTTGTAAAAATGGACTTAGATCAATGTCCAAAGACGGGAAACGAATTCGAAGTTGACCGAATTCCAACAGTTTTTTTTATAAATAATGGTCAACCCAAATCATCTTTTATTGGCTTTAAGGACGAGGCAGAAATAAAAACTTGGCTTGAAGAAAACCTAAAATAATTTATTTATTTATCCTTCACTTATCTTTGTCATTCCCCTCTTGTCCGCCTATGGTGGAGAAGATGGGAATCTAATAAGATGCCTCTAATTTTGCCGAAAGGCAAACAAAGCACTAATTACTAGTTACAAGTTACTAATTACTATCCTAATAAATATGGCAAAACCCGAAGAACTAAAAACTGAATACGAAAAATACGCACTAGAAAAAGACATTTCATTGAATCCAAATGAGAAAATAGTCAATGCGATTATCGGAGGGTTGCTTAATAACGAAGATAAGTATGGAGAAAAATATTGTCCTTGCCGAAAAGTAACAGGCGATAAAGAAGAAGACAAAAAAATCATTTGTCCTTGTATATATCATCTGGACGAAATCAATTCAATGGGGCATTGCCACTGCAATCTTTTTGTTAAAAAAACTGCAATTTTTTGACAAAAATAAACATTTGTAATACTCTCAAGATGTTACTTGGAGGTAACTAAAGTGACAGATGATGTACTACTTGAAGTATTAAAAGACCCCGACAATGCAATCATCGGAGTTTCAATCCAAGCAAAATTTCCTGATGAAAGTATCGATGACGACATCCGTAATTTTGCCAACGGAGTAGCGGATGGAACGGGCGATATAAAGGTAATAAATTCAAGGATAACACTTCTGAACTACTCAGGAGACAATTTAGTCTTTGAGTTAAGAAAAAAAGAAGCCCAAATTATTAAAAAATATCTTGACGGTATTGCTACCAGCGAGACACTTCCAAGAATAAAAGTAGTGAAAAAATGGACCTTGCAAGTTTTTTTCATATTTAAAAACGAACAAGTCCGTCAAGAAAGCTTACAGGATAGTCCTGAATCCACCTAATTTTAAAAGGTGGTTTTTTATTAACTAAAAATAAAAAGCGTCGTTTGTTATCGTCAAAATATATGATATTATTAACTCATTAAGATAATTAGCGATACAAGAAATAAAATCTATGGAAATACCATCTGCATATAATTACGAAACAAACGAGCAAGAAAAAAGTATAGATTTTCTTGATAAAAAAAGAAACCTCTCATTCTATTTTGATGAAGAAGCTGCTGCATCCCTACCAGAAGTTTCGCAAGAAGATATCGAAACAGGACAAGAAAAATATTGTCTTTTGTTGGGTAATACTCAACCAAACGAAAAAGATGAAAACACGTCAGTCGAAATTAAATGTGTTTTGCAAAGCGAAGACAATGAAATAAAATTCTACGAAGAAGGTAGGGAATATGTCGATATAAATTTAACTACTGCTCAAAAAGTAGTAAAAGCCCTTCAGGATGGCTACCCAGAATACAAGAATTGTGAACTTGTTGGCGAAGTACACACTCATCCTGTAGATATGGGCGATAGTAAGGAAACAAGAAATCCCTGCCTGCCATCAAAAGGCGACTTCGAAAGTATAATTCAAGAATATGAAAATGGAGTATTGTCTTCTAAAAAACCATTTATTTTTGGAATTGGAGGCAAAGACGGAGAAAATACAGTATATAAATTCTATCGAATCATTAAAGATAAAGAAAATAAATACGGCATCGAAGAAATCAAAGTCGCATAAAAACAGCTTCCATATTCACTCCTTCCTTCTGTGTCTGCTAAAATTTACCCATTCAAAATTCGTTGAAATATGTTCTTTTCTTGAGATAGAGAAGCTGACTGAGCTGAACTCAAGGGATTTTCTAGTAAGAAAATCACGCCTCAAGAAAAGAATATATTGAAAAAGAATTTTGAACCCCAACAAGAAATTTTAGTCAACCACTCTTCTTACATATTCTTCACTTTCTGTATTTATCTCAATAATATCTCCTTCCTCAACAAACAAGGGAGCATTAATCGTCGCACCAGTCTCAACTTTTACAACCTTAGTTCCACTTGAGGCTCTATCTCCTTTAACTCCAGGAGTAACCTCAGTAACCTTTAGTCTTACTTTTATAGGAATCATTACATTTATTACCTCATCATCAAAAAGTATAGTCGTTACCACTTCGCCCTCCTTCAAATATTTAAAACCATTTCCAATCGTGCTAATACTTATTTCAAATCTTTTCGATGGATTATCTACTTCAGTAAAAGTACATTTATCTTTTGTTGCATAAACAAATTTTGCATCCATCTTATCTACATCAGCGTCCTCAAAAGAATCTCTTGGTTGAGCGGATTTAGCTATTACTGCACCCGTTACCAAATTCTTCAACTTCATCTGCAGGTATGAATGCCCTCTGCCCTTAAAAGTGCTCAAAGCTTCAATTATTTCGTAGGGCTGATCATTAACTACAATTATTTTTCCTTTTACCAATTCTGAATATGATGCCATTTTATTTTTTCTTTAACCTATAAACTGACGAAGCAATCTATATAATTTATTAATAATATTTCGGATTCATTTTATCTTCTTCCTCCTTTTCGGTCTCAATCTTCCAAACTATTTGAGACTCTTTTCCAGCGAATTCCAGCCATTCTCCACCATCATCAATTACAAACCATTTTTTCTTTACTTGTGACCACACCATTAATTGATTCATAAAATATGGCTTCTTCACAACTTCCTTTGGCTTTAGCTTATCAAGCTCCAGCCATTTCTTGAAAACAGTTTCTATTGAATAATCCAACTTACGCGACTTTGCCCACTCGGCAACAATCGTTATAGCTTCCTTCGCTTTATCAGAAGAACCAGCCAGTTCAATTAATTCTTTAGCAGGTCTAGTGAAGCGAGAATAGATTATTCTTCTCTTTTTACTGTTTTCTTTGATTTCGTCAAGTGTAAAACCCTTGCTAAAGAAAAAATGATTGATTACGGCCTGTATATCCGTTTCCTTTTTCTCTTTTTTTTCATCCTGTCTTTCAAGCCGCTCTTTCGCTTTAGCTAATTTTTCTTTTTCCTTCAATTCTTTTTTTGCCAGTATTTTTGCTTCCTTTTCTTCAGTTGAATTTATTTTTTCTTTTGGCATATTCATCTGCAATTTTATATTCATATCACTTGAGATTATTATATAATAAAGATTAACATATTAAAAGCAATTTTGCTTCAATTATCAAAAATATTTTTACAAATTAAAAAATTGTTATATAATATTAATAATATAAAAATTAAAATACTTCTTAGTTTGCAAAACAAGGCTCAATGTACGTTATTGATGTATTACTTATCAAACCTAAAATATGAATAAGCAAAACATAAAAGCAATACTTTTTGATCTAGATGGCACTCTTTTTAAAAGCGAATGGTATCATTTTATGGCTTGGAATAAAGCAGTTAAAAATTTTGACATTTCCATCAAGCCTGAAACCGCCAAAATTTATGTAGGAAAAAGTGCAAAATGGATAGAAGACGATATTCGAGTAAGGTATAATGCGAATTTTAAAGAGGGCGAACTAATAAAGGAAAAAGAAAAAATCTTTACGGAATTATTTGGTGAAGTAAAACAAGGAGATGACCTAATGCCTCACGCAAAAGATATACTCCAATATTTTTTCGATAATTCATTTAAGTTAGCTGTTTGTACTTGTGGGGGAAGAGAAGAAACAATTCAAAAATTAAAAAACAGCGATATCGAAAAATACTTTAATGAAATCTTTACAGCTGATGATGTAGAATTTTGCAAGCCAGCACCAGATGTTTATCAACTAGCTGTTAATGTGTTCAAATTAAGCCCCGATGAATGCTTGGCGATTGAGGATACCGAATCGGGCTTAGTCGCTGCCAAAGAAGCGGGTGTCTTTTGTTTTGTTATTCCAACTGAGCATTCAAAAGGACAAAGCTTTGAGAGGGCTGATAAAATTTTTAATTCTTTAAAAGACGTATTTGATTTTTTTAATTAAATTTTAATTTAACAAAATTTGAATTACAAAATGCCCATTCCTGTCATTGCGGGTTCAGAGAAGCAATCTAAAAATTTAACAGGGCAAATGGACGTATTTCGTAAGTCAAAGTAATAAAATTCTAATTTTATGGATTCAAAACAATGGGTTGAGAGTTTAATAAAACCAGCAGGCATTACTTTAAATGGTGAAAATAATTTCGACATTAAAGTATTAAATCCAGACTTATACAAAAGAATACAAACCCAAGGAACTTTAGGCTTAGGCGAATCATATATGGACGGCTGGTGGGAATGCGACAGATTGGATGAGTTTTTTTATAAATTGCTTTCAAGTCATGTGCAAGATAGTATTGGCCTTTCATTTCCACTAATCGCGGAGGCTATTAAAGCAAGGTTATTTAATATGCAATCACGCAAGCATGCGTATGAAGTTGGTCAAAAACACTATGATATCGGCAATGACTTGTTTACTGCTATGCTTGGCGAGAGTATGGCTTACAGCTGTGGCTACTTCAAAGAAACAGACAATTTAGATTCTGCTCAATTTGCTAAATTTGATTTGATTTGCAAAAAATTAAATCTAAAAGCAGGACAAAAAATCTTAGACATTGGTTGTGGGTGGGGAAGTTTTGACAAATATGCTGCCGAAAAATACGGGGTAGAAGTAACAGGGGCTACTATTTCAAAAGAACAAGCAGAATTTGCAAAAAATTCTTGCAAAAATTTACCAGTTAAAATTTTTTTAGAAGATTATAGAAACTTAAACGAAAAATTTGATGCCATAGTTTCGGTTGGAATGATTGAGCACGTAGGAGTTAAAAATTATCAAACTTTTTTCCAAACAGCAAAAAAATGTCTTAAAAAAGATGGATTATTTTTACTACACACTATTGGAGGACTAAAATCAGAGGAAAAAACAGATCCATGGACAAATAAATATATTTTTCCAAACGGAATGATTCCTTCATTAAAACAGCTTACTACTAATATAGAGGGAATTTTTGTAATAGAGGATTTGCACAACTTTGGAGCCGATTACGATAAAACCCTAATGGCATGGTATAAAAATTTTGAAAATAGTTGGCCAGCCCTCAAAATAAATTATGATGAAAGATTTCATAGGATGTGGAAATATTATCTTTTATCTTGTGCTGGTGCCTTTAGGGCAAGATCGCTTCAGCTTTGGCAGATAGTCTTATCGAGCGAAGGGGTTAAAGGAGGATACAAATTCACAAGATAACAAATCCTCTTGACAATATTTTTTATTGTAATATATTAAATTCAGAGGCACGAGATGCCCATATTTTTTACCCTTCAAAGGCTTATGGATTCTTGGATTTCTCGCGAATATAGATGTCTGTGTGGAAAACTAATTTTCAAAGGGATGATACTTGAAGGATTTTTGGAATTCAAGTGTCGTCATTGTGATCGGATAACGATAGTCGAAGGTATTGTAAATAGAAAAAACTTCAACACAGTTATTCTCAATAGTAATTATCAGATAATAAATATTAGCGATTCTGCGATTGATTTACTTGGTTATTTAAAAAGCGATTTGATTGGAAAAGGAATTGAAACAATAGGAACGATTAATAAGGATTTAAATCAAAAAATCTTTGAAAAAATAAAACTCGCTGGAAGTATTTTATATAAAACAAGTTACCGAAAGAAAAGTAAAGAGCTTATTCCAGTGAATACCAAAGCCATATTTTTCAGACAAAAAGGAAAAGAATATATATTAATAATATTCAACCCGATTAAAGTAAGTGAATTTTCAAAATCAAAAAGAGGAAATGAAGATGATTATGGAGACGTCACAATGCATTTGGACACATTGGGAAATATTAATTTTGTCGAAATGACAGAAGAAGCGGTTGATATATTAAAATATAGCGAAGACGACATAATCCAGAGAAATATATTTGATTTCTTTTCAGAAGAAGATAAATCAGAAAAAATCAGACATTTCAAAGAGGCAGCTATCGAAGAAAAATCAATCCGAGTGACGAACAAAATTTTAACCAAAGATGGAAAAGAAGTTATTGTAGATAGCTATTTAATACCACATTATGATAATTTTGGAATCTTTTGTGGATTTGAAAGTAGTGGCTGGATATCAAAAGAATAGAAAGATAGACTAAAGTTTAATAACAATAGAAGAGGCCATTTAGGCCCAGGCATATTTTTGCCTGGGTTTTTTGTTTTAAAATATGCATTTTAAGAGATCGCAAAAAATATTATTGCTTTTATGCAAGCTAAAAACAGGAGACTATTCAATCAATAGTCCTATTTTACGGTTAACAAATATAAATAATAATTCTATGACCTACAAAAAAATACTTTTCTCTTTAATAGCATTCTTATCAATCTTTAGTTTATTTTTCTCTTTCGTACAACATGCGGGCTCTACAGCTTCTGTCGCTTTTAGCGAATTTTCTTCAAACGGAGATGAATGGGTAGAACTTTTTAATGTATCGGGCGAAGCAGTTTCTTTGGATGGCTGGAAATTACAATATTCGCATTTTAATGGAACTGGTATGCCCCCCGTACCATCGGAAATTAATCTTACTGGTTCAATTCCGGCAGGAGGCTTATTAGTTTTTAATTTAGCACCTTCATTCTTAGATGATACTGGTGGCTCAATAGCGTTGTTACAAGACTCTAATCCAATAGGGCTCATATGTTACGGAGATGGAGATTATATGTGTGTTGGGCAAACACCGATTTCGGCACCAGGAGCAGGACAATCTACATCATCTTCTATGTCTGGGACTTGGACGATTTCAACTCCAACAAAAGGTTGGTTTAATAATGCAACCGATTGGACACACTCACAACTACTGGGAACAGATTCTCCTACAACTCCACCGACATTATCATCTATTGCTAGTGATTTAGCATCTGGTAATTCAGTCCTAACAAATATGGCATCAATAGCCGATCCATCAGCAGCAACTGGTTTATATTTTACGAAAGTAAAAGATGTTGATTTAAGTCCAACATTACCATCAAATATTATTGGTAGTATCGCTTTTTCTGATACTTTAAATCTTACAGATCAAAATGTTGTTAATTATTTGAAATCTGTCGGCAATAAGTTGGACATAAGTGGAAATGGAACAGCATATGCTAAAATAGGTCTTAATACCTATATTGGAGATACCTCAGATGAATCAATTTTTAAGAATAAGCCAGCTACAATTACCATGGGGCAATTAACAGAACTTCATGGAAATCCTAATCTTGTCGTTAAGGATAATGGAGGAACAATTATTAATCCATCCGATGGTGCAAATTATCCTGAAATTTCTAACCAAAATTTCAACGATGATAATAATACTTTTACATTCACCACAAACCATTTCACATCATTTGAAACTGCACCTGAATATAATGGAAATATTTTAGGGTTTGTAGGTGCCGAAGGAATGACTGTGTCAGGATATACAACAGGAGATATTGTTACCACAATTTCGGGAAGTATAACTGGAGGAGTTCCAGGACAAAGCGGTATCTTTGAAGGAAAAATATCGGGAGGCATTTCAGGAGATATGATTGGAAAAATTAATTATAATGGTTGCGATACTTTATCCGCCGAAATAACAAATACTGGAGCTTTAGGTTATGTATATTTAATCGCAAAATTTGCGGGAGAAGATGGCCATTTTGAAGGAAAATTTATCACTCGAGAAACTCCAATCAATTTTACTAAAGAAATTACAATTTCTGGAGAAAATTCAGTTACAGTAGGAAATACGTTGCAATTAACAGCCACTACGGATGGAGAAAATCAAGCAATAGCATGGTGTGTATATGTAAACGATGAGAGCAAAGCTTCCATTAGCGAAACTACAGGAATATTAACACCTATAAAAAGTGGAAAAGTTACGGTTATTGCAAGTGCACTAGACGGTTCGTTGATTACCAAAAATTTCGATATCACTGTCGTTGATGACACCCCTCCAACCACCACAGTTGCACACACCGAAACGGCAACAGGAGGAACAATTACTTACACATTCAGCGAACCAGTAGAACTTCGCGAAAGTGATAAAATAACTGTAGTTAATCCTAGTGAATACAAAAATAAACTTGGTATTTATAATTTTGAGGAATATGCTAGTCATACCCCAGGAGCACCAGCACCAAACACTTACGGCGAAATCGAATCAGCAGTTTTAAGTGAGGACAAAATGGTAATGACTATTACATATACTGGACATTTAGTCAGACATGACGACACAGGATATATAGTTGACGCTTGGGGATCACACATCACAGACTTGTCGGGAAACAAAATGATAGGAGATGAAGCTACTCAAAAATTTACTATTAATGGAGATACTTTTCTTCCAGCAGTTACTGGTATTAATCATGATATCCCTACAAAAACCATTACTTATTTGTTCAGCGAGCCAATACAGCTAATGAACTCAACCAAAACCGAAATCGTCCCAAGCAGTGCGTATACTGACAGCTTGGCTATTTACGAACTCAGTGCTTACGCAGCCCATCAAACAGGGGATCCAGCACCAGCCGAAACAGGAGACATTACATCAGCAGTTTTAAGTACAGATGCTAAATCAATTACTATCGTATATACAGGCGATTTGGTAAAAACAGAAGCTACTAACTACGTCATTGATGCGTGGGGTAAACACATTACCGATTTAGCTGGTAATAAAATGCCTTTTGATGAGGCAACTCAAATTATCCGTGTAGAAGCGGACATAACTGGTCCAACAATTACCGTTAAAGACGGCATAAGCATAGTAGCCGTCAAAGAAGAGACCATTAATTTAGAAGTTTCAGATGATGTCGGTGTTCAACCAGGAAGTGCAAAATATGCATTTTCTCCAAATATTGACTGTGAAAGTGCTACCTATGACCAAACCTTTGTAAGTGGGGAAAACTTTTCAATCGCCGGAGACCACGCCGACTATTTATGCACTACTGCAAAAGATAATTTAGGAAATGCAACATATTATTTAGTCGGTCAACTTCATACAGACAATACTAATCCTATATTAGCACAAGTAACACCGGTACCAACTCCAACCGACAGTATTGCTCCATCTTATACATTTTCTAGTAATGAGGCCGGTCTTATAAATTTCTTTGGCAGTTGTACCAATACGCCTAATCAACCTGTTATAGCTGGCAATAATACTACAACACTTACTGCATCAATCGGTGTTCACAGTGATTGTTCTATTAAAGTAACTGATACTGCTGGCAACACCAGCGAATTAGCTGTTAATAGTTTTACAGTTGTTTCTCCAGCGGTAACCTTTGCAAATAACTATACTCTTGCGAGTGGCGTGAGCAGTTTTGATTCTGCAATCGATTCTGATGGTAATATTTACACTGTTTATGACGTCGCAGGTGTTATATATATAAAGAAAAATCGAGGAGATGCGGAATCAGTAGCTACTGGTTCGAGCCCAGCAATAGCAATCGATTCGGCCAATAATATCCATATTATTTACACCAACGAAGGAATACAATATCGCCGAACAACAGGTGGAGTATGGGGTAGCGAAACTGCCATTGCAGGAGCCGGTTCTTCTTATGACTTAGATGTTGATAATAGCGGCTTTGCACATGTAGTTTATTTAAATACAGATTCATATGCAGATGTGATGTATGCAACTAATACATCAGGAAATTTTATATCGAACATGATTTATGAAAGTAACTATAGTGACGGAACAGATAGATATTTTTATAACCCAGTCATCAAAATAGACAATAATGGAAGTTATCACATAGCCGCCGCTCACTATGCAAGAGATGGAGGTGGAGGGTGGACAGAACATAATTATTATATTGTCTACACCACCAACTCAACTTCTAGTGGTGGAGATTCCGGTTCTTTTGGAAATAATGGTAGTCTAGCCTTAACAAAAAATGCTATTGCTATTGATGAAAATAATAATGCAAAAATAACATATACTGCCAGTGGAAAAATATATACTTTTCCACAAACAGAAATCACTACTGGCTCAAATAGTTCAATATTCTACAAATCAGGAACGACTGCAATTTCATACGTAAAAGACGACAAGATTAAGTACATCGAAAATTCTGGCCAAGGTTTTACCTATCCAGCTGATTTGGGCGATGGCTCAAATCCAGTAGCTCTACTTGGTAGCAAGAATGTAGTTTTCCAAAATGGAGCAGACATTAAACTATCAACAACCGAAACGATTAAAAATTCATCTACTCCAACTGTTTCGGGAGTCAACGATGGCGGACAATATAACGCACCAGTCACAATTTCTTTTGGTGCGGACGCAATCGCAACTCTTAACGGTAACCCATTTATTCCGGGTACAAAAGTTTCAGAAAGTGGAAATTATATCCTAATCGTTACTAATGAAGCTGGCGAACCAAACACCGCCACAGTTAATTTTATAATAGACGCCGACGGCCCAACATACACGATTGTTGAGGGCGTTTCAACTACCCCAGTAAAATCGGATGAAATTAGGATTAATGTCAGCGACGTCAATGGCTTTGATGCAAACAGTGCAAAATATGGTTTTTCCGACGATGATTCTTGTAACAGCTCCGATACTCTAGAAACTCCTTTCAAAATTGATACAGTGTTTATTATCGGACCAGAAGGCGACGGCACACAAAATAATGATAAATATTTATGTGTTACAGCTACCGACAACGCCGGCAATACTTCTTATCAATTAATTGGTAAATTAAATATTGACAACATCAGTCCGACACTTTCAACTATTAGCCCCACCACACCTATTGTTATTACTCCAAATAGCGAGAAAAATCCTGTTTGCACATTTTATAGTAGTGAAATCGGAACAATATCCTTTGGAGGCACTTGCTCTAGCAGCTCCAGTACACTTCAGGTAAAAGAAGGAAACAACGATTTCTTATTAAATAGTCCTCTCGAAGATGGAAAATATACAGACTGTACTATTACTGTTACAGACCTTGCCGGAAATGTCAGCTTGCCCTTAGCTGTGAACGAATTTGAAATTGACACCACGAAGCCATCAGGATTTACAATATCAATCGATCAATCGATTATTAATTCTGATAATAAGAAAAATCTTTCTTTCACTTTTGCAAATGCAGAAATCGGAACTGGATATTATTATTCAATCAACGATAATGATCCAGCTACTCCTGCAATTACCGCTTCGGATACCATTGATTCAGCCGACCAACGAATTGAAAATATAAATGTTTCAGGATTAACAGACGGCGAATTAAAACTTTCAGTTACCCTAAGTGATATGTTCTATATTTCTGATCCCGTTCAAGATACCGTTATAAAAGAGGCTACTCCGCCAACAGTAGAAAGTATTAATGTTACTACTCCAGACACTATCATTTACAACTTTAGCGAAGCAGTGGAACTTCGCGAAAGCGACAAGATTACAAAAATCAACCCTTCGGAATATGTAAATAAGCTTGGAATTTACGATTTAGCTGAATATATTGCGTACGGATCAGGAGGTCCAGTGCCAGAAAAAAAAGGTACCATTACTAGTGCGGTTTTGAGTAATGAGGGAAAAACAATAACAATAACTTACACTGGACTAACAATCACTACAAGCTACATTGTTGACGCTTGGGGAAGCCACATTACAGACTTAGCAGGCAACAAAATGTTAGCTGACGAAGCAACCCAATCCTTTGATGTTGATCTTACTGCTCCCACTGTTGACTTTATTGATGTTCACAATGAAGGAGAAATTATTTATTACTTCAGTGAGCCATTAGTACTTCGTGATAATTCTGGTACAGAGGTAGAAATAACAGCCGACAAATTTGCAATTTATACTGTAGATGAAAATGGAGATTATGGAGTTAATACAAAAACACCTAATGAAATTACTAACGTTTCGTTGAATGACGACAAAACTATTATCACTATTTCATACGATGGATTATTGCAACAGGCAGCAGATACCAGCTATGTCGTAGATGCTTGGGGTTACCGTATTACTGATGCTTTCAACAACAAAGTCTTGCCATCTGCAAATAATGTATTCAGTATTTCAGGAGACCCGAACCCTCCAACAGTAGAAAGTATTACTATTGGTGAAGATGGAGAAATTATATACCAGTTCAGTGAACCAGTAGAACTTCGAGAAAATGACAATGTCACAAAAGTAAATCCAAATGAATACGCTTCAAAATTAGGGATATATTCACTTGCCGATTATGCTGCTCATGTTCCTGGAACACCAGCTCCAGCAACAAACGGAACCATAGAATCAGCACACCTAACAAAAGGTGGAAGAGTAATGACCATTACTTATTCAGGCTCTTTAGTAAAAGACGCCAATACTGACTATATAGTTGACGCTTGGGGCTACCGAATAACCGATAAAACCGGCAATAAGATGGTAGCCGATACCACCACTCAAAAATTCACCATTCCAGGACGTGCCTTTATAATTATGTCATCGGAAACTCAGGACTTAGATGGCAATGGACACATTGATGCCTTGAAGATCACCTTTAGCAAAAATGTTGACGATGACACTGTTGATGTTGAAGATTTTAACGTCGGAGATTATTATAGCAACGAAAAATTCTCGCCTGATACCAATAATGACATTGCCAACGATAACGTCATATATATTACCTTTGATGAATTTGAAGTTTTTGATACAGACGCAACTCCAAGTCTTGGCTACACCAATGATGGACTAAGAGATATGTACGGAAAAACATTAAATACTGAAGATAGTAATTTTAGCGTAACCGACAAAGCATCTGCGTTTGTAAGGCCAGAGGGAGATGGTTCAACCGACGTCACCATAAGCAAAGATGCATCCATAACACTTAGATTTAGTGAAAAATTAACAGTTAAGTCGCAACGAGATGTTGAAAAAGCATTATCTCACAATTCTGAAAAGAAAAACAAATTAGAGTTTAGTTGGCTACCTCCACTTTCACTGCTGTTTAGCGAGGAAAGAGTTTATGCAAGTGATGCAACTGGAGAAATACTAACGATTACTGCAAAAGAAGATGTAACTTTTGCCAACGATGTTATTGTTGACGTTTTAGACGAGCAAGAGAATGAATCAGTACTTTTATTAATAAATTCTAGTTTATTATCTGGAGAAACAGAACCAGACGAAACAACTGGCAATGCCACAAGTAATAACACAAACCCAGAAGTTATAATTACCAATCCAGTTCAACCAGTTGTAACTACTATTTTATCAGGCACAACTGCTCCAACGATCAATGTTAGTTCATTTATTGATAATGGAACTGGAGTCCTACCACAAATTACCATCAATTCTGCAAATGCCAATAATACTTCTGTCGAAATCCCAGCCGACACAACCATTACAAGTGCCGACGCTAGCTGGGATGGAATAATCGCCGCACCAACTATTACTACAGTTACAGTTCCTAATACCGCAACCCAAACAATGACAACTAATACAGCCATTGAGGTTGGTTTTACGGGAGCAAAGCTGTCCTTTGATAAAGCCGTCAGGCTTGTAATTCCAGGACAAGCAGGGAAAAGAGCAGGTTACATTAGAACTGGAACAACCTTTACAGAAATAACTACAATTTGTGCGGATGATACGCAAGCAACTAATGACTTGCTTCCTGCTGATGCAGAATGCAAGATGGATGTTGGCAGCGACTTGATTATCTGGACAAAACACTTCACAAGCTTTGCAACATTCACGGCTACAACTACTAGCGGAGGAAGTGGTGGTAGTAGCGGAGGAGGTAGTGTAGTTTTTTCAACAAACTCTCCATCTCTAATCATAGGAGATATTAACAATGACAAAAAAATTGATAAATATGATTTCGCTCTAATGATGGCAAATTGGGGAAAAACCGATACTAATGTTTGCGACTTGAATAATGATAAAAAAGTTGATAAATATGATTTCGCTTTATTAATGTCAAAATGGAATATATAAAGAATAAAAATACTAATATGAACAAAAACAAAATTATATTATCAATCTCGGCAATTCTTTTCGCAATCGGTTTTGCTGGTATGGCAAGTGCTGCTAGTGCCACATTGTATGTATCGCCATCTAGTACCACAAAAAATGTTGGAGATATTATCAACGCATCGGTTGGTATCAATACTTCAGGAAATAAGGCTTGCGTTGCAGAAGGAACAATAGTTTTTAATAATTTAACTTGTCAGAGCATCTCAATACCTGACGGAGTAATGGCACAAACAACTCCAACCTGTTCAAATCCACATTTCATAATTGGAATTCCTTCTTGCTCTTCGGTTAATAAACAATTATTAACCGTTGTGGCCAAAGCAAATATTGCAGGCTCGGCTTCAATCAATATTTCAAGTGTTGATATTATTGGAGAGGGCGTATCAATTGGTTCTAGTGCTACTTCTGGAAATTATACAGTTAAAGGAGTAACAGCTCCAACAAATACGCCAACAAGCCCAACTACCAGTAGCACCCCAAAAGCAGTAACCCAAAAGGTGCCTACAACATCAACCGAAACGTCACCAACTCCAGTTAATGTCGAACCAGAACAACCAGCAGTAGAACAATCTGATGAAGCAAATAATCAGGCTCAAAAAGAATTAATCGAAAGCAGTCAAGCTAGTGCATCTGATTTTTCAAATGACGCAATAAATCAATATGTTATTTGGATTATAGCTTTAATAGCTATAGGAATTGCAATTTTCGCAGTTTCAAAACGATTCAAAAAAGAATAGGAGCAAAAAAGTAAAACCACCCGATAAAGGGTGGTTTTATTTTTGACTAGGGAGAAGTCGGGAATATAAAAATGATCCCTACGAGGTCGCAACCTTTTGAATTTATTTTAAATCGCTTTCCTAATCAATCCAAGTTTTTTACCAAGAGGGAAAATAAAATATTTCAAAGAAGTTTTTTTCCCAACAACCCTTGTCCTTTTTTGGAACAATTCAAATTTGAATTCCTCCAAGTTACTGGCATTACATTCCGTATAAGTATTTCCAATTGTCTTGTAATAATGCGAATCGCTCCCGCCAATCTTTGTTAGATTATGTTTATCAGCGAATTCCTCAGCTAATCTATCCCCCTTATGAAGCGGACGCCTCCCATTATAAACTTCTATTCCATCAATTAGATAAAGGTATTGTTCAAGCGATTTTTTAAATCCTTCAATTACATGAAAAGGATGGGGAATAAATACTAGACCACCTTGTTTTTTTATTTCCTCCATTATCCAGCGAGGATCTTTACCCTTGCCATCGATTTTTTCCTTCATAAAAAGCCCCAAAATGTCCCCCTGAGAGCTTTTTATCTCTTCACCGAGGATTATCTCAAATCCACATTTTTTACCCCAAAAAACAGCTTCTTTCCAAGCATCAGCATTTTCATGATCGGTAATAGCCACCCCATCTAGCCCTTTTTTCTTTCCTTGTTTTATTATGCTTTTGATAGAGGACGTGCCATCTTCCGAATGAAACGTATGGCAATGTAAATCAATTTTCATATTTCCTTGATTATAAATATTTAATCAGCAATGTCAATAAATTTTTATATTTAATACTCCACCACGAGGGTGATATCAAATTATTTTCTGTCAGTTTTTTCTTTTCATTTTTTATGCTAAAATAATTCCAGCATCTTGAGGTTTTTAAAATGACTAATGTTCAAACAACACTAAGCGGCGGTTTAATTATTCCCGCACAGGGAACAATTGAGGAGAAGTATATTCCAGAAACACAACAAAAACTGCCAATTAATTCGGACAACGGAGATAGCCAATTTGCATAATGCAAATTAATTCTACCCACCAAAGCTTCAGCAAAGGTGGGTTTATTTTTTTATCATTTTTTTATCACCCCTCATTTTCGTTTTCCCTACTGTCGAGGTCCGACCTGAGGTCGGACCTCGACGCACGCTTTGTCATTTTATGTTATAATATTAAACTATTGACAACCATAATCACAATCGTATAATAATAGCCAGATCATGTCAGAGGTAATCAGACGAATTTGTTACACGCAGGGAACGCTCACAGAAGAAACCCCTTGTGGAATCAAAGACACTAACGATTTCTTCGTGCTAATTTGTTGTGATTGGTATGAGCCAATTATTATACCGGAAGAAATACAGGAGTTAGGAAGAAAGCAATGTTTACTGAGGTATAGTGAAAAACCAAAAAGAGATATAGTCGAAAGGGACTACAGAAGAGAGATGAGCACAAGAGGCATTTCCTAGAGAAGAGCCTTTTTTTATTTCTTTCCCTACTGACGAGGTCCGACCTGAGGTCGGACCTCGACGCACGACTTGTCATTTTATGTTCTAATATCAATAATGTACAATTAACTATTGACAGTCACAAACTCAAATTGTATAATATGGCTAGATCATGTCAGCAGTGTCAAGAATTGCCTGTTACACACAGGAAACGCCCCCAAAATCATCACTTTTGGGGTTTGGAGTGGGAGTTGGATACGAGCTCGTTTGCTCAACGGAATACTGGCCAAGAATTTTCGTTGAGCCAACTATGATTATTCCTTTGAATAATCACACCCAAAAGCTCCTTTTTTACCGAGAAAGGGACTATTGGGTGGTGGCACAGGACTACTCGTCCTGGCAAAAACAACAAAGAGGCATCTCTTAGCGAGAAACCTCTCTTTTTTTTGCTTCGCCTCGCACAGACCGACCATTCCTTTTTTCCTTTTGCCCCTTACTACTGACGAGGTCCGACCTGAGGTCGGACCTCGACGCACGACTTGTCATTTTATGTTCTAATATTTTTCGCCAATCGTCGATGATTCAATAATTGAATTTTATTGGCCAAAGTGCTATTTTGTACTTAATGAAAAAACGAATTTTTATTGCTATAAACCTTGGAGAGAAAATAAAAAATAATCTCGCTGAAAACCAAAAAGAAATTGAGCAAAAGTTTTATTATTCTTTCGATTTTTCACCAATAAAAATGATTAAGAAAGAAAGCTTACATTGTACGCTTCTTTTTGTTGGAGAGGTTGAAGACTTAGAATTAATGGAAATTTTTGATATAACCGAAAAAGCAGTTGAAAAATTGGAAAATTTTGATTTATTAATTAACGATATTAACTATGGTCCAAACAAAGAAAATCCTAAAATGATCTGGGCCAACCTCGAAAAAACAAAAGAATTAATGCAGCTTCAGACAAATATAGAAAGGGCTATCTTAAATAATGGATACAATGCCGAAATCGACAAAAAATATACTCCGCATATTACATTAGGCCGAATAACCCAATGGCAATTCAAAAAAATCAATCCAGAAGAAATTCCAGATATTGGAAAAGATATTGGTCTTGGATTATCAATCAAATCAATAGAAATTATGGAAAGCTTTATCAAAAAAGGAGGCTCAGAATATTGTATTCTAAAATCATTTCCTTTAGAAAAAAATAATTAAAGCGATTAATTTTCTATCATTCCTACTTGCTGTAAAGCAAGGCTCAAAGTACTAGTTACCAGTTACTAATTATTAATTACTAACCAATAATTATATGAAATACTTTATTGGCATTGGCGGAATAGGAATTTCCGCATTAGCTAAATTTTATTTAAGTAGAGGAGAGCAGGTTGCTGGCTCTGACGCTTACGACTCAGAACTAATCGAAACATTAAGAAAAAGTGGTGCGACTATTTTTATTGGACAAAAAGCAGAAAATATTCCCGAAAATTGCACCGAAATAATTCATACCCCTGCCGCTAAAGAAGAAAACCCTGAAATAGTCGAGGCAAAAAAGAGAGGATTGAAAATTTTATCCTATCCAGAAGCCTTGGGAGAGCTGTCAAAAAATTATTATACTATTGCGATCTCAGGCACACACGGCAAAAGCACTACTACCTCTATGCTAGGGCTAGCACTTATTGAGGCAGGACTTGATCCTACAATTATTGTCGGAACAAAACTTAAAGAATTTGATAACACAAACTTTAGGGCAGGGAAGTCCGAATATTTAGTTATCGAGGCTTGCGAACATGAAGCTTCATTTTTGAATTACTATCCACAAATAGTAGCGATTACTAATATAGAAGCAGACCATTTAGATTATTATAAAACGTTAGAAAATATTAAAAAAGCGTTTGCGGAATTTGTTTCTCATATTCCTGAAAATGGATATTTGATAAAGAAAGAAGGAATAAACCTAAAATCAAAAGGTGTAAATATTGATTTTTCAATTACCGATAAAGAAATCGAAAAAATAAAACCAATAATGCAACTACCAGGTGAGCACAATTTGTTAAACGCTTTAGTCGTGTACAAGATTGGCAAAATTTTAGGAGCAGACGAAGAAAAAATATTAAATTCTTTATCAAAATTTCAGGGAACATGGAGAAGATTTGATATTTCTCAAATGCCAAATTTCATATTAATAGATGACTATGCTCATCATCCAAGCGAAATTGATGCAACATTATCTTCTGCTAGAGAAAAATATCCAGACAAAAAAATATGTTGTATTTACGAACCTCATCAATATCAAAGGACCCAGTTCCTATTTGATGATTTTATTTCTTCGTTCCAAAAAAATCTAAATAATAAAAACATTAATAAGCTTTTTTTATTAGATGTTTATGATGTAACCGGGCGTGAAGGAGACGAAAAATTAAAAAATGAATATAACTCAAGAATTTTAGCCGGAAGCATAAATAATAAAGAATGCATTTATCTTGAAGATGGTGGAAAAATAAAAGAAGTCATTGCTGGTTTTGATGTTGTCATAATGATGGGTGCAGGCACAATCTATAACTTAAGTCAGAAATTAAAACAGGATATTCTCGGCACCTGCCCCAACTACTAGAATTGCCAAGCCCCGCCCTCGAGCATAACTCGTTCCCTGTCTAGACACTGATTACTTATTCCTAATTACCATACGACCATTTACCATTTATTAATTCTGTTTTATAATCAACAAAACCCATAACTTAATTAAAATAAATACAAAACCGTGAAAAAAATACTAATCATCGAAGATGAAAAGATTTTGTTTGAAATGTATAAATTCAAATTTACGAAAGCCGGCTTTAAGGTTTTTAACAGCATAGACGTCGACGGAGGATTAAAAATTGCAAAAGAGGAACATCCAGATTTGATAATTCTTGATATATTACTACCAAAGGAAAGTGGTATTAAGTTTCTAGAAAAAAGAAACAGTCATGAGGATATTGTTAATATTCCAGTAGTTGTCTTGTCAAATTTTGATGATAATGAAACAAGAGATAAGGCGTATTCTCTCGGAGCAACAAGTTATCTTATAAAATCTAATTTTAATCCAACAGAAATTCTAGAAAAACTTCAAGATATTATTAAATAAAAATATAGCCACTAGGGCTATTTTGTTTTTATCATTTATTAATAATGAAAAATTTTTATTCCAATCTTACGCTTCTTTTTTTATTTATTGGGCTAATATTTTTAGCTTGTTTGTTCAATAAACATCAATATTTTCAAAAAAAAGAAATTAACCCGTATCTTTTATCTTTTCTTCAAGGGGCGAATTCCTTCACTCCCATCAAGAAACAATATCAAGAAACATTTTCTACTGACGCAGAAGCTATTTTAATCTCTTCAATCAATAACGAGAACAAGACCCTCTTTAAGTATAATTCAGAAAAACAGCTACCAATGGCTTCTATAACTAAATTAATGACAGCCATAATTGTTATTGATAGCTATAATCCCAAAAATAATATCAAAATTAGTAATGATATTACTAAAACCGAAGGAGACCCTAAAAAACTTATATCAAATGAAACATATTCTGTTAAAGACCTTCTTTATATAATGCTTATCGAATCTAATAACGAAGCGGCTGAGGCCTTAGCTAGAAAAGTAGATCGCACCGAATTTATCAAAAAAATGAATCAAAAAGCTTTTTTGCTTGATATGAGAGATACTAAATACTTAAATCCAACTGGATTGGACCTCGAAAATGGTGAAACAAATGTCACGTCAGCAAAAGATTTGGAAAAACTTATTTTACACATTACTAATAAATATAAATCCATTCCAGAGATATTATCCAACTCAAAATATACGACGTATAATCAGGAGGGAATTACTAGAAACAGCATAAATACTAATATTTTATTATCTGAAAGCAAGGATTTTCTTTGGGGCAAGACAGGTTTTACAAATAAAGCAAAAGGTTGTTTAGTTTTGATATCAAAACCTCCTAATTTTTCATTTTTTGAAAAAAACTATATAATAAACATAATCATTGGAGCAAAAGATCGTTTTGATGTTGCAAGAAAACTCAAAACACGAATCGCGAAACAATTTATTTGGTAAGAAATATAATATTTTCTATTTAATATGGTAGCTTTTAACTTAATAAAAATACTAATCCTAACTGTAGCCTCATCAATCACAGGATTTATCCTTGCAAGTTTTTTAATTCCTTTTTTGCATAAAATAAAATTTTGGAAAAAAACAGCTCGATTAAAAACAATCGATGGTCAAGATGCAACTGTTTTTTTAAGTATGCACAGTGAAAAAGAAACAACTGTTCCAAGAGGGGGAGGATTGATTATTTGGATAAGCGTTTTTATTATCTTATTATTAACGTTAATAGCCAGTAATCTTTCAGATATTTGGTGGATTAAAGGATTAAACTTTTTTTCAAGAGAACAAACATGGATACCTTTATTTGCATTATTTTCGGCGTCAATATTAGGACTTCTAGATGATATGTCAGTAGTTTATGGGAAAGGAAAATATATCGGAGGCGGACTTACTTTCAAAACAAGAATGCTTTTTATTATATTAATCGGATTGATTGGAGGATCATGGCTTTATTTTAAACTCGGATACTCTTCAATTCACATACCTTTTCTTTTCGGTTTTCCAGAAGGAATGGACTTGGAACTAGGAATTCTCTATATCGCTCTTTTCGTAATTGTTGGATTAGCATCATGGGCAAGCGGAGTAATCGATGGTATAGATGGACTTGCAGGAGGTGCATTCAGTTCAATATTTGCAGCCTTTGGATTTATTGCACTCATCCAAGGTCAATATGATTTAGCAACTTTTTGTATGGTTATTTTTGGAGCCTTATTTAGTTTTCTTTGGTTTAATATTCCTCCAGCCAAGTTCTATATGACCGAAACAGGGGTTCTTGGTCTCACTATGACAATGACTGTCGTTGCTTTTCTTACCGATTCTGTGGCAGTTTTGCCAATAATCGGAGGGCTTCTAGTAGTTGAAGCGGGGTCAGTAATACTCCAATTATTATCAAAAAAATTCAGAAAGAAAAAGATTTGGCTATCAACACCAATCCATCACCACTTGGAAGCCATTGGTTGGAAGCCATACCAAATCACAATGAGGGCATGGTTTATCGGAGTTATTTTAGCTATATTAGGAGTAGCAATAAAATTAGCGGGATATGCAAACTAAAAGAACCTTATCAGAATTAAGAAAGATATATCCAGACTTTTGCTATGAATCATTTGATTACAAAGAAGACGCAGGAAAATTAAAAATATTTTTCACTTTTTCTGTCGGAGAAATAATTTTTAAACCAAAAATTGTTATCGAAAATCTTGACTTAGATGTTTTTTTTAATATCGACGAAAGGGTTATTAATAATTTAGTTTTTAATTTAGGAATTATCGAACTTTTTAGTTACTGGAAAGCCTTTTGCTCTTCCAGAATAATTATCAAGGCAGGGTTTTTAGATAAATGGCAGATAAGCTGGTGGGAGGATTTGCTATTAAACGGAATGGGGCAATATTTTTTTGAAAATAAAATTGATTTTACTAAAAAGAATTTTATTAATATAATCTGCGAATAAAAAAAATCTGATTATCCAACCTCAAAATTAATAACCAGTGAAGATATTCTACTTCCAATTGGCGGAGGAAAGGATTCCGCAACTTCAATCGAGATCGTTAAACAAATAGGCAAAAAAATAACCTGCCTGACACTAAATCCGACCAAAAATGCCACCAAAATGATAAAAGTTGGCGGGCTTGTCAATGAAATCATTTGTAAAAGAAAAATAGAAGAAAAACTACTGGAATTAAATAGGGAAGGATACTTGAATGGACATACGCCATTCGTCGGCTATCTATCATTTTTATCTGCATTGTGTGCGGTCTTATTCAACAAAAAATATATCGTTCTTTCAAATGAAAAAAGTTCTAATGAGGGAAACACAAGATACAAAGAAAAAGAAATCAATCATCAATATTCAAAAACATTTGATTTCGAAAAAAAATTTAGAAATTATAGTCAAAAGTATATTTGCTCAGAATTAGAATATTTTAGTTTACTTCGTCCTTTGTATGAAATTCAGATTGCTAGAATATTTTCAAAAACTCCACAATATTTTAATGTATTTTTAAGTTGTAACGAATCTCAAAAAACATACTCAGGAACAAAAGAAAAATTAGGGGATTGGTGCGGAGAATGCTCGAAATGTCTTTTTGTTTATATCATCCTTTCTCCATTTTTAAGCAAACAAGAAATACTTTCTATTTTTAATAAAAACTTACTTGACGACAAAAAACTTCTGCCCATCCTACAAGAACTAATTGACGAAAAAAAAGTAAAACCACTAGAATGCGTCGGGACTAGAACTGAATCAATAGTCGGATTATACCTTAGCTGGAAAATAAACAATGCCTTGGAAAAGAAACAGCCAGAGCTATTGGCATATTTCGAAAAAAAAGTTATGCCAAATTATAAAAATTTAGAATTGGAAGTTGATAAAATTTTAAATAATTGGGATAAGAATAATTTTATTCCCGAAGCATGGAAAAAATATCTTACTAACTTTCAATAAAAAATGAAAATCTCACAATTAAAAAATAAAAATATAATAATTCTTGGATTAGGAGTTGAAGGATTGGATACATATTCTTTTTTGCGTAAAAATTTTCCTCAGAAAAAACTTAAACTAGCCGATAAAAGAAAATTAGAAAATTTTGATATTAGAACTCAGAATATTTTCAAAAAAGATAAAAATATTGAATTGTTCTTAGGTGCTGATTATTTATCAAATATTAACGACGCAGAAATAATTATCAAAACTTCAGGAATTATTTTATCTTCAATTAAAAAATATTTAAACAAAACGGCAATTATTACTAGCCAGATACAATTATTCTTTGATAATTGCAATAGTAGAATTGTCGGAATTACCGGAACAAAAGGCAAAAGCACAACATCGTCACTTATCTATGGGTTACTAAAGGCAGCAAAAATAAAAGCATATTTATTAGGTAATATTGGCACCGCCCCGTTATCATTTTTGTCAAAAATAAACAAATCAGATGTAGTTATTCTCGAATTATCTTCTCATCAGCTTCAAAACCTTCAAAAAAGCCCAAACATCGCAGTTTTTCTAAACATTTATCCCGAACACTTAGACTACTATAAAAACTTTAAGGAATATTTTAATGCCAAAGCAAATATTGCCCTACATCAAAAGAAAAATGATTGTTTTATTTTCAATTCAGAATCAAAAAATATTAAAGACTTAGCCAGTAGCATTATTTCAAAAAAAATACCGATCAATCCAGAAAAATTTAAAAATATCATCAAGGAATCAAAAATTAAAAATTTAACTCACGAATATAATATTAGTGCTGTTTTAGAAATCGCAAAAATATTTAAAATTTCTGAAAAAATAATTAAAAAAACATTCGACAATTTTAAAGCTCCAAGCCATCGCTTAGAATATATTGGAGAATTTAATGATATTAAATTTTATGATGATTCTATTGCCACAATTCCCGAAGCAGTTGTTTTTGCCTTAGACACATTAGGGGAAGATGTCGAAACATTAATTGCAGGAGGACTGGATAGAGGGATTGAATTTAAAAAAATTGCTAAACGAATTATCGATAGTAAAATAAAAAATCTTGTTCTTTTTCCCGAATCAGGAGAAAAAATAAAATTAGAAATAGAAAAATTAAAAAAAAATCATAATATTATTTTTTTTGAAACACAAAGCATGAAAGACGCAGTAAATTTTGCATACAAAAACACAAACAAAAATAAAATTTGTCTTTTATCTCCCGCCTCTCCAAGTTTTAATCTATTTAAAGACTATAAAGAACGTGGCGAAACTTATCAAAAATATATAAAATCATATCCCTACGACTGATTCTCCGTATTAATATTCCATCGCTATTTTCTCACGAGTAAAAATCTGATAAAATTAATCTCATATATAAGTTCCTAATTTATGGAGACAAAAAATCGTCCCAATATAATCTTATTAGTAATAATTTTTTTCCTATTTTTTATAGGTATTTTAGTTTTATCAACCGCATCAGCTCCATATTCAATATCAAGAAAACTTTCAGCAGATTTTTTAATAACACATCAACTATTATATGGAATACTCCCAGGGCTTATTCTTGGTGCAATCGCCTATAAAATTAATCTTAATTTTGTTAAAAAACATAGTTTTATTATTTTTCTTTTAGCGTATATAGGAATGTGGTTGGTTTTTATCCCAGGATTAAGTATGACCGAATATGGTGCAACTAGATGGCTAAAATTGGGACCATTAGGAGGGTTTCAACCTTCAGAAGCATTAAAGCTCGCAACGATTATCTATGCTTCTGCTCTAATGTCCGCAAAAAAAACACCTAAGGAAAAACTACAAAGTATTGCAATTTTACTAGGTGCAGTTGGGTTGGTACTTCTTTGTCAGTCAAACTTAAGTACCATGATTATTATCTGCACCCTCGCCATGATAATATTTTTTACTTCGGGAACACCACTCAAATATACTGTTGGAATTTTTTCATTAGCAGGAATAGCCTTTTTCTGTTTTATGATATCAAGTTCATATAGGCTAGAAAGATGGAAAACCTTTTGGAATCCAGAATTAGACCCACTAGACAAAGGATATCATATCAGCCAAGCTCTTATTGCTATCGGTTCTGGTGGAGTATTTGGGTCAGGACTAGGATTAGGCGAGCAAAAATTTGGCTTTGTTCCAGAATCAATATCCGATTCTATTTTTACAATTTATGCCGCCGAGACAGGTTTTATTGGCTCAGTCATACTAATCGGACTATTTGCTGCATTCACGTATATGGCATTTCGAATTGCAAGAAAACACCATGACAATTTTTGTAAATTTATCGCAGTAGGAATTGGATCATGGATTAGTCTTCAAGCTTTTGTAAATATTAGTGCCATGACGGGACTATTGCCCCTTAGCGGAACTCCACTACCATTTCTAACTTATGGAAGTTCTCATGTTATCTTCGAATTAATAGCTTGCGGATTATTATTAAATGTTTCAAAGGGAATAAAAGCATAAAAATGAAAATAGTTTTAACGGGAGGAGGAACAGGGGGGCACATTTTTCCGCTTGTATCCATATCAAGAAAAATCAAAGATATTGAGAAAAACTCGAATGTTTTTTATATTGGCCCAATAGACCCATTCATTAAAAATGCCTTTAATAAGGAAGGTATTACTATCAAAACCATACTTTCTGGAAAAATCAGGAGATATTTCAGTGTTAATTCATTATTTCAAAATATAATTGATATTTTATTTAAAATCCCCTTAGGGTTTATCCAATCTGTATTTCTTTTATTAAAAATTAAACCTCGTTTTATTTTCAGCAAAGGGGGATATGGCTCAATACCAGTAATACTTGCTGGCAAACTACTAGGCATACCGATTTTTCTTCATGAATCAGACTCAGTTGCCGGACTCGCAAACAAGATTACGGGTAAATTTGCAAAAAAAATATTTATATCTTTTCCAGCTAAATATATCAAAGGCCTACCCCCAAAAAAGTTGATTCACACAGGAAATCCAATTAGAGAAGGAATTTTATCAAAAAATATTGCTTTGACTCAAGAAATATTTTGTCTTAATAACAAAAAACCCATATTATTGATACTTGGAGGATCACAAGGAAGCAAACGAATAAACACGCTAATTATTGAAAATCTGGATTATTTACTTGAAAATTTTGAAATTATACATCAGACTGGAAGCATAGATTATGAACGGATTATTAAATACAAAACTAGGGATTATCATGTCTATGATTTTTTAAGTGAAGAAGAGATGGGATATGCTTTGAATTGTGCTACTTGCGTCATTAGTCGATCTGGATCAAGCAGTATTTCCGAAATATCAATAGCTGGAAAACCATCAATTCTAATACCATTACCTGAATCAGCTCAAAATCATCAATTTTACAATGCTATTATTTATGAGAAACTAAAAGCTTGTATCGTAATAGAGGAAAAAAATTTTACAAAAGAAAATTTTATTAATTCGCTAAATAGAATTACGGATTTCAAGGATGGAATAACTTTTAGAACAGCGGCAAAAAACTTCGATAAAGGAAATGCCACAAAAATAATCGTCGAAAAAATATTAGAAGAAATCAATGACCAATAATTCTGTAAAAATAAAGACACGATTTGCTCCGTCACCAACTGGCCCAGCACACATCGGCAGTATCCGAACAGCCTTATTTAACTACCTGCTTAGTCGTAAACTAGGAGGGTTTTTTGTATTAAGAATAGAAGATACCGATAAAGAAAGATCAAAAATAGAATGGGAACATATGCTACTTAAAAGCATGACTTGGCTTGGTTTTGATTGGGACGAAGGACCCATTATGATTGAAGGGCAAGAGTCAATGTTTGATAATAATTCTTATGATATTAAGTATATTGGAGAAAATGGCCCCTACAGGCAAAGCGAAAGAACAGAAATATATAAAAAATATCTCCAAAAAATGCTTGACGAAGGGCATGCGTATTATTGTTTTTGCACTAAAGAAGAAGTAGAAGCTCAAAAAGGTTACCTAATGTCAATTGGGGAATCTCCAGTTTATAAAGGAACTTGTAGGAATATTACTAAAGAGGATGCCGAGGAGAGGATTAAGCAAGGAAAAAAATGCGTCATAAGATTCAAATCTCCCGAAAAACACAAAATAGTTTTCGAAGACCTGATTAAGGGAAAAATAGAATTTGATTCCGAAACCTTAGGTGATTTTGTTATTGCAAAAAATTTAGAAACACCTCTCTATAACTTCACCTGTGTTGTTGATGACTATGAAATGGGAATAACGCACGTTATTAGAGGAGAAGACCATGTTTCTAATACGCCAAAACAGATTATTATGTTCAATGCTTTAGGTGTTAAACCGCCGATTTTTGCTCATATACCATTAATCTTAGGACAGGGAAAGAAAAAACTCAGCAAAAGAGATGCCGAAACCTCACTTGAAGAATATTATCACGAAGGATACTTACCGGAGGCAATTATAAATTTCGTTGCATTTTTAGGTTGGAATCCAGGTACCGAAAAAGAAATATATTCAATGAAAGAATTGATTGAAGATTTTTCCGTAGAAAAAATACAAAAATCAGGAGCTATTTTTAATTCAGAAAAATTAGACTGGATAAACGGATTATATATTAGAAAAAAATCTATTGATCAATTAACAAAACTTTGTATCCCATTTTTGATTGAAGCAAATTTAATCAAAAGACATGCAGCTGGAACGTATCTAACAGTAGATACCGAAGAACTTATCCCGACTTATAAAATTGAAAAATCTGTTGCCCTTTATCAAGAAAGAATGAAAAAACTTTTGGAAATTGCTGAATTTACTGATTTTGTTTTTAAAAAAGATATTGATTATGACAAAAGCCTTCTGAAATGGAAGGCCATGACCGAAGAAGAGACAATAGTATCATTAGAAAAATCATTAGAGTTGATAAGATCGATTATTAATTTCGATAAAGAAAATATAGAAAAAGTAATTTTTAGTGAAGCAGAAAAAATGCCAAATCGGGGAGACCTGTTATGGCCCTTTCGAGTTGCCTTAACAGGAAAACAGTCATCAGCTGGTCCAACGGAGATAGCTGAATTATTAGGAAAAGAAAAGTGTTTAGATAGGATAGAATTAGCAATTAAAAAAATAAAATATGCTTAAAAGATTATCATTAGTATTAATTATTATAGCTTTTTCATCAATTAATTTTGTGCATGCACAAGAAAATGTTCAATCAAATCAAACAATTAATGATAAAATAATTAATATCTGGAAAAATGATGCCGAGCCATTCTTAAAGGGGGTTGCTTGTTCATTCAAAACAGATGTTTGGGACAAGGCAAACAACTGGCTAGAAAAAAATAAATTTAAAAAAATTGATATGAGTAAAAACGAAGAGGGAAAAAATGAAGACAAAAAAAATTGCACATTTTTTGACACATTACATAAGGCAATAACCGGAAAAGAACCCACAACCAAATAACCCTTTCCTTTATCATTCCTGTTTACCTGCCCAAGGAAGGTTTACCTGCCTTTAGAATTTTGAAATTTAATATTTAGTAATTATGATCTCTGAAAAAGAAATTAAAAGTATTGCAAAACTTGCATATCTAAACATAAGCGAGCAAGAAATAGAAAAACTAAGAAAGGATTTTTCTTCAATTTTGGAATACGTAGATAAACTGAAAGAAGTAGATATTCCTGAGATTAGCGAAACAGCAAATCTTTCCAAAACAGAAAATGTTGAAAGAGAAGACATAGCTAAAAGATTTGATACTAAGCTATTGATAGACGCAATGCCAAAACAAAAAAATGGATATTTAGAAGTCAAAAAAGTATTATACAATGACTAATTTAACAAATCTTACCATCAAACAGGCAAATAATAGCCTAAAAAATAAAGAATTTTCATCTGTCGAATTAACTCAAGCATATTTAAAAAAAATAAAAGAAAAAGATAAAGACATCAAAGCCTATCTTTCAGTTTGTGAAGATACTGCCATCTCTCAGGCAAAAAAGGCGGATGAAAAGATTTTAAAAAACGAACCCCTATCAGAAATAGAGGGCATACCTTGTGCTGTCAAGGATAATATAATGATAAAGGGTGAAAAATGTACCGCTGGCTCAAAAATTCTTGAAAACTATACCGCTATTTATGACGCAACTGTTATTGAAAAAATTAAAAATGCTGGAGGGGTATTTTTAGGGAAGACAAATCTTGATGAGTTTGCTATGGGCGGATCTTGTGAAAAATCAGCCTTCTTTGTAACCAAGAATCCTCATGACTTAGAAAGAGTTCCAGGCGGATCGTCAGGTGGTTCAGCTGCCAGCGTAGGAGGTGATTTAAGTGTCTATGCACTCGGATCGGATACTGGAGGTTCTATTCGTCAACCAGCATCCTTTTGTGGTGTAGTAGGACTTAAGCCGACCTATGGTGCAGTTTCAAGATACGGACTTATTGCTTATGCCTCATCATTAGATCAAATTGGACCACTCGGAAAAACGGTCGAAGATTGTGAAATCGTGTTCAATATTCTAAAAGGACAGGATAGACTAGATTCAACTAGTACTAATTTTGAAGCCACCTATTCCAATAAAGACAAAAAACTTCGCATTGGAGTACCAAAGGAATATTTTTCTGCAGGATTAGATAAAGAGATAGAAGCTTCTATTAAAAATGCTATTAATTTCTATGAAAAAAAAGGAGCAGAAATTATCGACATTACACTTCCACATACAGAATATATCGTTGCTTGTTACTACATAATCGCAACATCCGAGGCAAGTGCAAATTTAGCTCGTTTTGACGGATTAAAATATGGTACCCAAGGCAAGCTTGAAAATTCTCAATCAATTAACGATTTATATTTTGAAAACAGAACTGCGGGATTCGGACCAGAAGTTAGGAAAAGAATTATGCTTGGAACATATACACTTTCATCTGGGTACTATGATGCTTATTATAAAAAAGCTTTAAAAGTCAGAACGTTAATCAAACAAGATTTTGAAAAAGCTTTCGAAAAAGTAGATGTCATTTTAGGACCAGTATCTCCTTGTTTACCATTTAAAATAGGGGAGATGTCAAACGATCCGCTCGCAATGTATTTGGCTGATATATACACAGCAGCAATAAACCTTGCTGGACTTCCCGCTATATCAATCCCTTGTGGAAAATCAAAAAACGGATTACCGATTGGATTACAAATAATCGCCCCGCCTTTTTGTGAAAAAAAATTATTTGAAATAGCTAAAATTTTTGAAACCCAGAACCTCCTTAATTAAGTAAACAATCTATTTATTAGTTATAGAGAATCTGTTAAAATGAATTTGTTATTATTAGTCCATCTTAATATCTATGTTCATTGACGAACTTAATTTATTTTTAACATCAACAGAATTAAATAATTTTCTCCTTCCATTCAAAGTATTATCGGTTATATTAGCGATAGCTTTTATTTATGGTGCAAATAAATACTATAAGATAGAAAAATTCGCCGTCTCAGAATGGGTTAGAAAATACAATCATTTTTTTCACCTTAAAAGTCCGGCTGAAACAAAAACTATTCCTGAAAGATTTCAAAATATTATTGACTTGATAAATAAAAAAAATCAAATCGATACTAAGATGGCTCTAGTCAAAAATCAATATTTATTATGGGACATTTTAAAGGAAATGAAGCTTACTGAGGAAATGTTAGGGGAGTTATCAGAAGAACAATTTCCAAACGTAAGTGCGGTTAAAGATTTAATTGAAATTGCTGATTATGTAAAACAAGATCCATCCTATACGGTCAATATTGGAAGAACAAGAGAGCTTTTTATATTAATGAGGGATTCACTAATAAAATTACATATAATCTAATTTAAAAATGGAAGATAAAAATATTAGTCTTGGAAAATTAATCATACTTGACGGTATTGATGGTTGCGGAGGAGAAACTCAGACAAAAAAATTAAGTGAATTTTTGGAAAAAAAAGGTAAAAAAGTAAAAACATTTTCATTTCCAGATTACGACAGCTCAATCGGTAAGTTCTTAGATTCATATCTTCACAGTAATGATAATCTTAGTCCAGAAATTCAAACAATTTTTCATTATGCTGGATTTTTAAACAGTAAAAAGGACATAGAACAAGCTCTTAGTGAAGGATACATCATAGTTTGTGACAGATACGTAACAACAACAATGACCTATCAAGGAATACAAGGAGTTGAATATGAAAAAATTGAACAATTAATCAAGACCTTTCCGATTCCCAAGCCAGACATTGCTATATATTTAAGCATTTCAGCCGAAACGTCGGCTAAAAGAAAAATGGCTGAAAAGGGAAACCTTGATAGATTCGAAGCTGATTTAGATTTTCTACGAAAAATAGCAGAAAAGTATACCGATTACGCAAAGCAAAACATGTATTGTAGGCAAGAAATAGTTGACGCCGAAAGAAGTATAGACGAGGTTTCGACGGAAATTGCTAAAATAGTCAATAACATTATATAAGTAAGGCCCAAAAACGAACAATTCTATTATCGAATTAAACAAAAACTACCCATGGGTAGTTTTTCTTTGGCGGACCCGACCGGACTCGAACCGGCAGTCTCCTCCGTGACAGGGAGGCGCGATAACCAATTTCGCTACGGATCCAATAATAGATATTTAGCACACAATATAAAATCAATCAATTGCATCAGTTGGTGTGCCTGGGGTGGGAGTCGGACCCACGACAACTCGCTTATGAAACGAGTGCTCTAACCACTGAGCTACTCAGGCGCTTCTTGAAGCGAGAGCTCCAATAAAACAATGTTGCGGTTCCTAGAATTGCACTAGGGTCTCCAGCTTATGAGACTGGCGAGGTACTACTCCTCTAAACCGCTATGTAAATAACAATAAGTATTTTAACAGAAAATGAAATAAAATCAAGTTTTTACAAAAAAAATTGCTTTTCGAATTTCTACTCAGCAATATAATCTACACAAATAACAACACGCTATTGAGCAATAACAGACAATCATCTTTTTTTCCAACACAACAAATATCAACCAATTCTTTATCCTTAAAAATCAAAAAAATACTATTACTATTTTTTCTTAACATTAAAATTTTTCTCTTTAAGCGATGCCTAAAGACACATTCAATGTTAGATGAGAATTCAGACAAGATGTTATTAGATTTTATCGCATCAGTCTGAGTAAAGGCCAGGTTGTCAAGCCAATTCAATAAAAGGATTAACCTTGGGAGACTATTAATTCTATTTTGTAAAGAAATAAAATCATCTTTATACTCTTCAGTGCTCGAAAAAGGACTTAGAATCTTAAATTTACTCTTTATTTCAATCTTTCTTAGCTTCATGAACCAAAAACAAAATAACACACAATCAGATAACTTTCAAGTTTTCAAATCATACCTTGATTTCACTAAATATCATGATCTTCTAAGAATTTAATGGCATCATCAACCATTTTTTTATCGCTTTCAAAAGAAATTTTGTCCAAAACCTCATTATAGGTAAACCAGCCAAATTCAGAAATCTCCTCTTCTTGTATCTTTATATTATCAATATTTCGAACTATTCCTAAGAAAAAAATAACCTCCTTAAAAACCTTGCCTTCTTTTCGATAAAAATAGTAATTTTGAAAATGCTTAAATCCTTTTATAATTTCACAATCTTTTATTCCCACTTCTTCAGTAAATTCACGCAGTGCGGTTTCCTGTTCGGTTTCATTATTCTCAACATGCCCCTTGGGAAACCCCCAATGACCAATAAGATGCTTAATTAATAAAAAATAAACCTCACCACTTTTTCTATGGATTGGTATAATACCACAAGACTTTTCTTTCATATTTTTAAATCAATTATAATTTAAAAATATTATAACGCAAAAACTACTTTTCGACTACCTTTCTCAATATAACCAAAAGATGGGGTTATTTTTTAATGCCAAGTAATTGCACGATTTATCAATCGTTATATATCAATACAACATTGACCTTTGGCTTCGTTTAAGTTAGAATAAGATAGAAATAATATGGAATTCCAAGAAATTAAAAATACAATTGCAAGTAAAATCAAGAAAATAGCTAATACCAAAGAACTTAAAGAATTTTCTAATGAATATTTAGGGAAAAAGGGTGAAATTAGAAAACTTTTCTCAGAATTAAAAAATCTTAGTGCGAAAGAGAAAAAAAATCTTGGTCAAGAACTCAATCAATTCTCAAACGAAATGGAGCAATTGGTTTTTGAAATGGAGCAAAATTTCAAAATATCACAAAAAATATCACAAAAAAGCATCGATAGCGTAAACATCGAACTCCCAGGCGAACCCCCAGAAGTAGGGCACATTCACCCTCTAACAACGGTAAAAAATGAAATGGAACACATATTTGAACTGATGGGATTTTCGGTTGTTGAAGGGCTAGAGGTTGAAGACGAATGGCACAATTTTGATTCCTTAAATATACCCGAAGGACATCCCGCTAGAGATGCATTATCTCTTGGAAAAACTTTTTATCTTAAAAATGGGGGAGTTATGAGAAGTCAAACTTCTTCTGCTCAAACGAGATATATGAAGAAAATGAAACCTCCAATCAAAATTGTTATCCCAGGACGTGTTTATCGTTATGAAAAAACAGACGCTTCTCATGAAATAAATTTTTACCAATTAGAAGGAATCTATATCGATGAAAATGTTTCCGTTGCAAACTTAAAAGCTATCTTAGAAAAATTTCTACAAAAATTCTTTCAAAAAAAGGTTGAAATTAGATTAAGGCCGAGTTATTTTCCCTTTACTGAGCCAAGTTTTGAAGTTGATATGCTCTGCTCTGTTTGTGGAGGTAAGGGATGCTCTACTTGCAAAAAAACTGGCTGGGTTGAACTGCTCGGCTGTGGCATGATTCATCCAAACGTTATCAAAAATGGCGGATTAGATCCTAATCAGTGGAAAGGATTTGCTTTTGGACTTTCAATTGATCGACCAGCTATGATGAAATACAAAATAAACGATATTCGTCTTTTTCACAGCGGAAATCTTAAATTTTTAAAACAATTCTAAAATGTTAATCTCATACTCTTGGCTAAATTCATTTTTTAAAAAACCCCTCCCAAGACCAGAAAAACTGGCCGAGCTTTTGACATTGCACTCCTTCGAAAATGAAAATATTTCAGAAATTAAAAATGATTGGATATTAAGTCTTGATGTCCTACCCGACAGGGCAGGAGATTGCCAATCGCATCTTGGAGTCGCAAGAGAAATATCTGCGATTATTGGACACAATCTTATTCATCCAGAAATAAAATTTAAAGAACATCCAAGCCTTAAAACAAAGGATTTCTTAGAAGTAGAAGTAAAAGATAAAGATTGTCGAAGATATATTAGTAGGGTTATTAATAATGTCAAAATAGGCCCCTCGCCAAAATGGATTTCCGAAAAATTGGCCGCTTGCAACATAAATTCAATCAATAACGTAGTTGATGCTACAAATTTTGTAATGCTGGAACTCGGACAACCCCTGCATGCTTTTGACTACGACAAAATTAAAAATAAAAAGATTATTGTTAAAAAAGCAAAAGCAGGAGAAAAAATATCATTGCTTGGGGGTCTAGAAGCAACTCTCGACAAAACCACGCTAACTATATCCGACGAAGAAGGGGCTATGGCCATTGCTGGAATTAAGGGAGGTAAAAAAGCCGAAATCGACAATAATACTAAAAACATTGTTTTAGAATCGGCAAATTTTACTTCAAAACTAATAAGTCAAACAGCTAGAAAAATAAATATTAGAACAGATGCCTCAATGCGTTTTGAGCATCAACTAGATCCAAATTTAGCCGATATCGCTATTGATAGGGCCGCTACAATCATTGCCCAAATCACAGAAGGAAGTGTTCTTGCAGGAAAAATCGACTTTTATCCCGAAAAAGTAAAACCCATAAAATTAAAATTAGAAATTGAATTACTTGAAAAAACCCTCGGTGTTTCTATCCCTCAGAAAGAAATTGAAACAATATTATCTCGACTTGGATTTCACGTATTACAATCAAATAAAAAAATTATTTCAATTGAAGTCCCAACTTGGAGACAAGACGTTGTTCTTCCCGAAAATTTAATTGAAGAAATAGGACGCATTTATGGTTATGAAAAAATAAATCCAGTAATGCCCTGCGTTCCTATTACCATGATCAAAAAAAATGAAGAACTCTTTTGGCAAAACAAAACAAAAGATATCTTAAAAAATATTGGATGGACAGAGGTTTATAACTACTCTTTTTTTGGAGATGAAGAAGTCGGATTTTTTAATCTCGAAGCAGAAGAAATAAAAAATCCTGTTAGTATCTTTTTAAAATATTTGCGACCAACATTAATGCCTCAAATACTAAAAAACGCAAAAGAAAATCTAAAATTCTTTAAAGAAATAAAGCTTTATGAGTTGGGAAAAGTTTTTATTAAAAATGATAAAAAAATTATTGAAAAACAATCTCTTTCTGGTATAGTAATAAATCCAGCGTTCAATAGCCAAGAGCAATTTCTTAAATTGAAAGGAGAAATTGAATATTTTTTGAAAGAATTAGGAATTAAAAAAATCGAATTTACTACCTCTCAAGAAAATACTTGGCAAAGTAATAATTCATTAGATATAGTATGCAATAAGGTCAAAATAGGCAGTTTTGGACAATTATCGGATGATACTGCGGAAATAACACAGCTAGAAGCAAGTGCTATGATTTTTGACTTAGATTTTGATAAAATTCAAGAACAATGTAGAGAAGAAAAAGAATACAAAAAAGTATCACTTCATCCATCAGCACATAGGGATATCTCCGGAATTATTAATGACACGATTACCAATGCTGAAATATTAGAAGTTATCGAAAAAATAGAAAAATCAGATTTAATTAATGTCGAAGGAAGCATATTGGATGTATACAAGAAGGGGTTGCCGAACAATAAAAAAAGTATTACTCTAAAAATAATACTTGAGCATAGTGAAAAAACATTAAATACCGAGGAAATCGACACAATTGTTAGAAAAATAATAAACGGCCTTTCCGATAAATTCGGCTGGGAAGAAAGAAAATAATTTCAAGAAAGTATGGCAAAAGAAAAAGAACAACAATCATCTTATAGTGCAAAGGACATTTATGTTCTTGAAGGTCTTGATCCTGTTAGAAAAAGACCAGGTATGTATATCGGTTCAACTGGAGCACAAGGATTACATCATTTAGTCTATGAAATTGTAGACAATTCACTCGATGAGGCTCTCGGAGGTTATTGTGATAAAATAGAAATTTATTTACTCCCAGGAGAAAAGGTTCGAGTAGTCGACAACGGAAGAGGAATTCCAGTCGATATTCATGAAAAAACAAAGAAATCTGCCCTTGAAATGATTATGACAACCCTCCACGCAGGAGGTAAGTTTGGAAATGGAGCGTACAAGATATCAGGCGGACTTCATGGAGTAGGATCTTCTGTCGTTTGTGCACTATCAATGGAAATGAAGGTCGAGGTTTGTCGTGATGGAGGAAAGTACATGCAAGAATACAAACAAGGAAAACCAGTAGCTCCAGTTAAAAAAATAGACGAATGCAAGCAAGTAGGAACAACTGTAACTTTTTTTCCAGATAACACTATTTTTAGTGAAACAGTTTTTGATCGTAAAAAAATTCTTAGCCATTTAAGGCAACAAGCATATCTAACCAAAGGAATAAAGGTTGATTTTTATGATGAAAGAAATCCAAACGATGTCTTTGAATACCATTTTTATTTTGAAGGTGGAGTAGCTTCATATCTAAAATATATGGCCAGGCACTCAGAAAAGGTCCACAATACTCCTTTTTACTGCTCTACAGAAAAAGATAACATATTAGTTGAAACGGCCTTTCTTTACACCGATGACTTCGAAGTTATGGAAGAAAGCTTCGCCAATAATATTCATACTAGTGAAGGAGGAACACACTTAACCGGTTTTCGTTCCGCTCTAACTCGTCTTATTAACGAATACGCACGAAAAGGAGGATTTCTTAAAGATTCAGAACCAAATCTTAGTGGAGATGATATTAGAGAAGGACTAACAGCCATAGTCTCGGTAAAGATTATTGAACCTCAATTTGAAGGACAAACAAAAACAAAATTAGGAAACCCAGAAGCTCGTCCAATTACCGAAGCAGTTGTTTCCGAAGCACTTAACACCTATCTCGAAAAATTCCCTCAAGACACTAAGGCCATTATCGAAAAAGCTGTTTTATCCTACAAGGCTCGAAAAGCTGCTAAAGCCGCCAAAGAAACAATTCTTAGAAAAGGTATTTTGGATGGATTATCACTACCGGGAAAATTGTCGGATTGCTCTAGTAAAAAACCAGAAGAATCCGAAATATATATCGTAGAGGGAGAGTCCGCTGGAGGTTCAAGTAGACAAGCTAGAAATAGAAGATTTCAAGCAATTTTACCAATCAGAGGTAAAATCCTTAACGTTGAGAAAGTACGCTTAGACAGAATGCTTGCTTCAGAAGAAGTTAAATCATTGGTTATTGCCTTTGGAGCTGCGATTTCAGACGACTTTAATATCGAAAAATTACGTTATCATCGAATCATCATTATGTGTGATGCCGATAGTGACGGAAATCATATTAGGACACTGCTCTTAACATTATTCTTTAGATACTTTAAGCCTATTATTGACAGTGGATATTTATATATTGCACAGCCACCTCTTTACAAAATTCAAAAAGGAAAGGACTTAAAATATGCATATTCAGATGAACAAAAAGAAAAAATATTAGCAACTGCAGAATTTAAGGACAAATCAGGTATAAATATCGCTAGATATAAAGGTTTGGGAGAAATGAATCCCGAACAACTATGGGAAACAACTATGGATCCTCAAAATAGAGTATTATTACGTGTCACAATTGACGATGCAATAATGGCCGATAGTGTTTTTGATATGTTAATGGGCAAGGAAGTTCTTCCAAGAAAAAAGTTTATTCAATCTGCTGCTAAAAACGTCAAGTTTCTTGACATATAAGCAAATAATTGACATTTAGGGCGTATTTTGGTAACCTACTTATATATGAATATGCAAAATAAAATCAAAAATTTTTTGGGAGATGTTTTTGCTGAGATGAAAAAAATAACTTGGCCTAGTAAAAAGGAGAATATTAACTACACAATTACCGTTATTGTTTTTGTCTTAATCGCTGCAACTTTCTTAGGATTAACAGATGTAATAATCCAAGAAGGATTTAAACAACTTAAACAACTTGTCATTAAGTAATAATCATGTCAAAACAACAAACTTCAAACGAAAGAAGATGGTATGTTCTTCATACTTACTCAGGCTACGAAGATGCGGTGGCAAAAAACCTAACTCAAAGAGTTGAATCGCTGGGAATGGAAGACAAAATCTTCAATGTTGTCGTTCCAAAAGAAAAAAAAATCAAAATTAGGAATGGTAAAAAAAGAGTAATTGAAGAAAAAATCTACCCAGGATATGTTTTAGTTGAAATGGTTGTAACTGATGACTCTTGGTATGTTGTAAGAAATACCCCAAATGTAACTGGTTTTGTAGGCTCAGGTACAATTCCTTTACCAGTATCTCTTCAAGAAATGGATTCACTCAAAAAGAGAATGGGAGAAGAAGAGCCAAAATATAAAGTAGATTTCGATATCGGAGAATCAATTAAGATAATCGATGGACCATTCAAGGATTACGATGGAAAAATATCCGAGGTAGATAAAGAAAAAGGTAAAGTAAAGGTCATGATTAATATGTTCGGCAGAGATACTCCGCTAGAGCTAGACTCATTACAAATCAAGAAATTATAAGAAAAGACTTAATAGAAAAATATGGCAAAAGAACTTAAAGCTATCATAAAGCTTCACATTCAAGCAGGGAAAGCTAATCCAGCACCTCCAGTAGGTCCAGCACTAGCATCTCACCAAGTTAACATCGCTGATTTTTGTTCAAAATTCAACGAAGCTACTAGGGAATTAGGAGATTTTAAGATTCCAGTAGATATTACTGTTTACAAAGACAAAACATACACCTTTGTTTTAAAGCAACCACCAGCAGCTCAATTGATTAAAAGAGCAATTGATTTAAAAAGTGGTTCTGCAACTCCAAACAAGAAAAAAGTTGGTAAAATTACCAAATCTCAGCTAGAAGAAGTTGCAAAAAGAAAAATCGTTGATATGAACACCAAGGATATGGGACAAGCAATGAAAATCTTAGAAGGAACTGCTAGATCGCTTGGAATTGAAGTTGTTGACTAATAATTAATCTAACGTCTAAATCCGTGATATTATCAGATAGAGAAATTAAAAAGTTTTAGACGAAGGAAACATATCTATAGAGCCGAAGCCGAACATAGAAGAACAACTAGGTTCGGCTTCTTTAGATTTAAGGCTTAGTGATGAATTTATGGTCTTTGACCACACCAAAAAGCCATATATAGATACAAAAAACCCTGAAACCTTCAAAAATATGACTAAGATGATTAAAGTTTCAGAAGGAGAACCCTTCGTTTTTCATCCAGGCGAATTCGTTTTAGGGGCAACATTAGAAGAAGTTGGACTTCCCGCCGACATTGCCGCCCGTATTGATGGCCGCTCTAGCTTAGGAAGATTAGGAATAGTGATTCACTCAACAGCAGGACACATTGATCCAGGATTCAAAGGTAAAATAGTTTTAGAAATGGAAAACATTGGTATGATCCCTGTACTACTTTACCCAGGGATGAGAGTCTGCCAGCTGGTATTCGAAGTCTTATCATCTCCGACGACCAAACCATACTATCTCAAGAAAAATGCTAAATACGTCAACGTTCACCACCCCGAAGAAAGCAAACTCGAAAAAGAACTATAACCATTTTTGTCTTTCCCATCCACTTTTTGTCATTCCCGACCTGATCGGGAATCTTTTTTTATATGTAGCTATCTGATATAATACAAATATTAAATTAAAATAATAAATACAAACTCTATTATGCCAGCAAAAACAATCAATCAATATATTGACCACACAAATATTAATCCAAAAGCAACCAAGGAAGAAATTATCAAAACTTGCGCTGAGGCCAAGCAATACCAATTCCGAGGCGTATGCATTAGGCCAAAATGGGTAAAATTAGCAGCCCAGCAACTCAAGGGAACTAATATTAAAACTGTTGTATTGATTGACGACCCAATCGGAGACAGCTCTCACGAAAGAAGGATGGAAGAATGTAAAAAAGCTATTAAAGACGGAGCCAATGATCTTGATGTGGTAATAAGCATTCCAGACGTCAAGCACGAAAGATGGACAATAATCCAAAAAGATCTTAAAGAAATTTGTTCCTTAGGTGACGCCAAAATAATTATTGGCAGTGGCTTTTTAACCGACGAAGAAGTTGCCAAAGTTTCTCAAATCGTCAAAAAGGCAGGAGCAATTTGTGTCAAAACCGCCACCGAAAAAGATCCGTTAGAGAATAGGGAATTAAAAGAAAAAGCAATTCATTTAAGAATTATGAGAGAAAACGCACCAGGACTCTTGATAAAAGCCTCTGGAAAGGTTAAAACACTAAAAGACATCAAAATGATGATAAAAGCGGGTGCAGATATAATTGGAACTAGTAGTGGTGTTATAATTATGAACGAACTCAAAAAAAATTAATTCATTTTATTTTTTTATTGTCTTGTCATTGCGGATTCAGAGAAGCAATCTATTTATAACTAGATTTTTAATATTATGTACAAAGCAACTATCGGACTAGAAATACACTTCGAATCAAAAACAAACTCTAAAATGTTTTGTTCTTGTCCTAATGAGGAAAATAATTCTTTAGAAGAGAAGCCAAACATTAATGCATGCCCAGTATGTGCTGGTCATCCAGGCACACTTCCGGTCATCAACAAGGAAGCTATTAATAAGATTATCAAAACAGGACTTGCCCTTAACTGTAAAATTGCTGAACATACAAAGTTTGATCGAAAAAATTACTTTTACCCAGACCTTCCAAAGGGATATCAAATATCCCAGTTTGATATGCCAATTTGTTTTGGTGGATATTTAGACGTACCACTAGACGATGGCTCAATCAAGCGAGTCAGGATTACAAGAATTCACATGGAAGAAGATACTGCAAAATCATACCACACCAAAGATGGGACTACCTTGATCGATTTTAACAGATCAAGCGTGCCTTTAATGGAGCTTGTAACCGAACCCGACATTCACACGGGAGAAGAAGCAAAAAGATTCGCCCAAGAAATACAATTAATCCTCAAATACCTTGATGTCTCAAATGCAGATATGGAAAAGGGGCAGATGAGGTGCGAAGTAAACATTTCCGTTAACACAGAAGATGATGACGAGCTAGGAACAAAAGTTGAGATTAAAAATCTTAACTCATTTAAAACTGTAGAAAAATCTATTGAATACGAAACAAAAAGACAGATAGAAGCACTAGAAAACAAAGAAAAAATAATCCAAGAAACTCGAGGCTGGGACGACAACAAAGAATTGACTTTCAGTCAAAGAAGTAAAGAAGATGCCCACGAATATCGATATTTTCCCGAGCCAGACTTGCCGCCACTTTCAATTTCAAGCGAAAAGATAGAAGCTATTTTATCTTCCTTACCAGAGCTGCCCAATCAAAAAAGAGATCGATATAAAAATGAATACAATTTAGATCATAAAACAATAGAATTTTTTGTTCGTAAAGTAGAAGTTGGAATATTTTTTGAAAAAGCCGTTTCCGAATTAATTTCTTGGTACAAGGAAAGCAATCAAATAAAGGAGATAGCAGATGAAAAATACTTTGAAATAATAAAGCTTTGCACTAACTATATTACTACCGACCTGCAATCTATCCTAAAAAGCGATCCTGAGCTTAAAGGAATTGAGGATGTATTCGTATTTTTGAATAAGAAAATTTCTCCTGAAAATTTTGGTGAATTTATTTGCCTAATAGCCAACAAAAAAATAACCAGCAAGATTGCAAAAACAGTTTTATTAGAAATGTATAGCAAGGGGAAGGACCCCACTCAAATTATTGAAGATGAAGGATTATCACCAATAACAGATGATTCAGAATTGGAAAAAATAATTATTACAGTTTTGGAAAAAAATCCAAAACCAGTCGAGGACTACAAGGCAGGGAAACAAAATAGTTTTGCCTTTCTAATCGGACAGATTATGTCCGTTTCAAAAGGAAAAGCCAATCCCCAAAAAGCTGCTGAGTTACTAAAAAAGGTTTTAGAAAAATAATAAACAAACATAGATTAAAAATTAAGAAGCCGCACGGCTTCTTTTTTATTTCAAAAATTCCTTTACCAATTTTTCGGCTTCCTTTTTAGTCTTTATCCAATGAATTTTTTTATTTTTCTGAAACCAAGTTATTTGACGTTTTGAAAATTTATTAGTATTCAAAAATATTCTTTCTTTTATTTCTTCAATATCTTTTTTGTCAATTTCTTTAGTTATATAATCTTTCCATTCTTGATAACCAATAGTTTGAAGAGGAGAGATTTCTCCATACTTTTTAATTAAATTAATTGCCTCATTTTGAAGACCATCTTTTATCATTCTATTGATTCTTTTTTTAATTCTATCCGCCAACTCATCTCTTTCAACTTTAATACCAATCTCTAGACAGTCAAAAATAGGGTCATTTAGTCGTCTATTTTCCCAAAACGACTTTCCAGTCAACCTACATACTTCAATGGCTCTAATAAGCCTTCTTTTATTATTTTTATCAATTCTTTCCACGCCTAATGGATCCAAAAGACCGTATTCATAAACCAATTCTTCCAACGTCTTTTTTTCCAGCACATTTCTTAGTTCATTATTTGGAAGGATAGAAGGGAAGTCGATATTATCCACAACTGCATCAATATATAAGCCAGTTCCTCCAACCAAAAAAGCATTTTTATTTTTTCGCCCAATTTTCTTTATTTCGCTAATAGCTCTTTTCTTAAAAACAGCCGCAGTATATATTTTTTTTAGAGAGGACTCGTTAATCATATGATGGATAACACCATTAGTTATAAACCCATCACTACTTTCATTTTTTGGTTTCGCAGTTCCTATATTCATTTCCCGATAAACTAATCGTGAATCAGCAGATACGACTTCTCCATTATATTTTTTTGCAAGCCAAACACCCAAATCAGTTTTACCTGCTGCAGTTGCACCAAGAATAACAACTAATTTTTGTTTCGGAATATTTTTCATACCTGCTCTGCTTCCAAACTTAATGGCAAAACTTTAATTACCCTAACATTTATTTTTTCTCCAATTATATTTTCTTTTTTTGAAAATATTTTAATCGCTTTGTTCTGTCTACTCCTTCCAAGATAATAACCCTTATATTTTTCAAAAATTAATACCGAAATTTCCTTATTCAAAAAAACCTTATTTCGCCCCAATCCAACAAGGCGAAGTGTTTCCGTTAATTCCTTGTGCCTCAATCTCTTGTCAACTTTTTTTACATCATCTTTCATATTCTTATAACAATGAGATTGTGGACGAGGCGAATATTGAGCAATAAACGCCATATCAAATTTCGCCAGATTAAACAACTTAACAGTGTTCAAAAATTGTTTTTTTGTCTCAGTAGGGAAGCCAACAATTATATCAGTAGAAATTGCGACTTCTTTTTCAAGCCCCACTCGATTTTCGGCAAATGACTTCCTAATTTTTCTTACAACTTCTAAATATTTTTTAGAACTATAAGGCCGATTCATCTTATGCAATATTTCATCATCTCCAGACTGAGCCGGCAAATTTATATAAGGTGCAAATTTAGGCGACTTCGCAAGAGTCTCAATTAATTCATCAGAAAAATCCTTAGGGTGAGGGCTAGTAAAACGAAGCCAAAAATCACCTTTTATTTTATCTATCCTTCTAATTATGTCAGCAAAATTAATTTTTTTATCCGCAGGAGAAAGATAACTATTTACATTTTCTCCAAGCAACCAAATCTCTTTATAGCCTTTTTCAGCTAGCATCTTCACTTCTTTTAAGATGTCTGTATGTTTTCGGCAGATTAATCTACCTCTCGCATAAGGCACTGCACAATAAGTGCAAAAATTATCACATCCATTTGATATTGGTACAAATCCTTGGAACGAGCTTGATTGTTTTGGAGTTATCTTCAAATAGTCACGCTTTTTTTTACTGCTTATTCCTTCTCCGGCAAGTATTTGGGGCCAAACCTCCAAGTCCTCTTTATTCAAAACAAAATCGAAAATCTTAATAAACTTATCCTTGTCTGGATCAAGCATGCATCCAGTTAAAATAGCCTTAAAACCTTTTTTCTTTTGTCGAAGTTCTTTAAACTTATTTGCTATTCCCAATATTCTATCAACAGCACTTTGACGAACCGAACACATATTTACAATCACCAAATCAGCACTTTCTATTTCCAAAGATTGTTTTAATCCAATCGATTCAAATAAAGAAGCCATTCTCTCAGAATCAGATTCATTCATTTGGCACCCGAAAGTCAGAATAAAATATTTTTTTATCATTCTAATGTCTTGTTTAAATTTTCAAAATAAATTAATTTATTCAACCGAATCTTCAATAAATTTACATTCACCCTTATAAAATGCAAGTTCTTCACATTCTTGATTGCCAAAAAAACAAACTGTATATTTAGTACCATCCTTTTCTCTTTCACCCAATTCATACCCTAAGCGTAAGCAATAAGCCGAAGAAGGGCTGGTAGTTATCGAATCATTTTTAATCACAATATCTTGCAATACACTCAATGTCTGTGTCGGTTCCATCTCTCCATAAATAGAAGCGATTATCTCATTTTTTGCTTCTTTAAGCAAAATTTTCGTGTCTTCATACACTTGCAAATCATCTATTTTTTGATCTAATTTCTCTAATTTTATTTTTGCAAGTCTCATCTTAAAATCCTGCAATATTTCGACTTCTTCTCCAGGTACTCGTGAAAAAACCTCATCAATCCAAACCCCCTTAGTCAATTCTTGGATTAAATCTTCTTGCTTTTTCTTTTCTAAAGCAATTGTCATTTTTTTATAGTATTCAGTATTCCTAATCGCCAAAAACTTACTTTCAAAATAATTTGACTCAGAAGTATCAATAAATCCACTGGCAATCCTATCTTCTATTATTTCTAGTTGCAAAGATAAAATATATTCCTTAAAAGTAGCTGTGGGTGAGTAAGCTAAAATATAATCCAATTCTTCTATTTTTAATTGAGCACTTTCTATAGTATCGATATGACTTTTAATAGTTTTAAAAATATCATCTTCTGATCCAACATAAAAAGCACTAGAAATTAAATTGTTAAAACTATACATCAACGCATAATTTTTTAAATCATTTTTTTCTACCCCAAGCACATTTGCCAACACCTGTCTCTGATAAAATAGTTCATCGATAATTTTATTCGCTAATTTACTATTATTCATACCACGCAAGGACTCTGCCGATAATTTCAAATTTTCGGTCTCTAGTAAATAACCAGCCAATGCTACCTCAACAGCCTTACGGTCATTTTTAATATTTCGAAGTTCATCCAATTTTTGAAATGTAAAATTCAAACGCGACTGCACTCTTTTTTCTGGTTCAAAAGCCAAAAAAGACTCACAGCTACGAGTCCATTCTTTCAAAAAATATAGCGGCTTATTAGGTTGAAAAAATGCTTCAGAAATCCTTGAGCTATTCCCAATAATAGCTAAAACAGCTACTAATAAAAATCCTGAAAATATGAAAAATTTTATTCTTTTAGACATTATAATTTATTGATAAGTTTGTCAGCACTCTTATTTTCTTCTAAAATCTTTATAAATTCTTCTATCTTCATTTCTCCCAATTCTTGTTGTCCTCGTTTGCGAACACTGATAGTCTTATTTCCTTTTTCTTTTTCACCAACAACCAAGATATAAGGAATCTTTTGCATTTCTGCCTCTCTTATTTTCTTGCCAATTGTCTGACTATCCATATCTATTTCTATTCGAAAATCTTTTAACCCGTCAGCAACTTCTTTTGCATAGTCAATCTGATTTTCGCTAACAGGTACCACTCTTATCTGCACGGGAGACATCCAAAGGGGCAGTGCTCCAGCACAATGTTCAATCAATATTCCTATCATTCTCTCAAAACTTCCAAATATTGCCGCATGTAACATCACAGGAACCTTTCTTTCTCCTGCCTCGTCAATATATTCACAACCAAACTTTCCAGGTAATTGAAAGTCTAATTGTATTGTCGCAACTTGCCACGATCTTCCAAGAGCATCCGAAATATTTATATCTATTTTTGGTCCATAGAAAGCACCATCTTTTTCTTTCAAGCCATAATCGCTAATACCATTTTGCTTCAGAACATTTTTCAAATCTTGCTCAGCCTTGTCCCAAGTTTCAATTTCTCCCATAAAATCATCTGGTCTAGTGGATAAGAAAAAATTAGGAACAATATTGAGTGCACTATAATACTCTTGAACCATCTCAATCAAACTCGAAATTTCTTTTTCGATCTGATCTTCTCGCAAAAATACGTGCGAATCATCTTGTGTAATCTCTCTTACTCTAAACATTCCATTCAGCTGTCCAGATTTTTCGTTTCTCATTACGTGCCCGATTTCTGTATATCTAATCGGCAAATCTCTATAAGACCTTTGCTTTGTTTGAAATATTTGGATATTAAAAGGGCAGTCCATTGGCTTCAAGCAATAAGTCTCCTTATCAACATCAAATACAAACATATCCTCCTTATAATGATCCCAATGTCCTGATGTTATCCAGAGACTATTCTTCGCCATTTGCGGAGTCTTGATTTTTATATATCCATGTTCCTTCCTGATTAATTGACCAAATTTTTCAAGACAATCCCAAAGAATCATACCCTTAGGATGCCAATAAACACTACCAGGAGCTTCTGGATGAAAAGAAAACAAGTCTAATTCTTTTCCTAGTTTTTTATGATCTCTTTTTTCAGCCTCCTTCATCATTTCCAAATATTTTTCTAATTCTTCCTTTGTGGCAAAAGCAACACCGTATATTCTAGCTAGCATTTTATTCTTTTCACTTCCTCTCCAGTATGCACCCGAAGTTCTTATCAAAGTAAATCCATCGATATTTATCTCGCCGGTATTATCAACATGAGGCCCCTTACACAAATCAATAAATTCGCCTGTCTGGTAGCCAGTTATCTCTCCATCAACTAATTCGTCAATAAGCTCTAGTTTATATTTCTCATTTGCAAAAACTTTTCTTGCCTCTTCTTTTGGCAAATCTATTTTTTCAAAAGCAATTTTACGTTTTACAATCTCTTTCATTTTCTTTTCAATCTTTGGTAAGTCATCTAAGGCTATTTGGGCATTACCAAAATCAAAATCATAATAAAAGCCATTTTCTATTGCAGGACCAACTCCCAATTTTACATCATCATACATTTCCTTAACAGCAATCGCTAAAATATGTGCTAGTGAATGTCGTATTATTTCTATATCTTTATTCATATTATTATTTTTAGCTTCAAGTCCATGTTGTCATTGCGAGGAATAAAATGACGAAGCAATCTATTCTCACAATCTTCAAATGAAAATGAATTTTTTATTGAGTAAAATTTATTTATACTTTATTTAGATAATTTAACTTCCAAAATCTAGCCCCGCGTCTGCGTGCTTTCACATATCCGAATATTCTGATAAATGTATTTCTTTTTTTGGATAAACATACCTATAAAAACTATATAATGTCTTTGCCCGTAAAACAAGCTCCAATCCCTTGTTTTGTCTATTATCCAGTCTGTCATTGCGGGCTCAGAGAAGCAATCTCTTTTCCAACCCTTCACCCTTAGTACGTTAAAATTTCATACTAAGCAATTCGTTTTAAATGTTTCCTTTTGACACCTTATTTTCACATTAGTGAAAATCAACACTTAAAGATTGCGACTGCAATCTACCATTTTTCACATCTCTTTGCGATGAGTCCGCTAAAATTTACTGCTAAAATTCGTTTTGATTTATCATTTTCTTGAGCTAGAGAGACTGACTGAGTCGAGCTCCAGGGATTTCTCACCAGAGAAATCCCGCCTCAAGAAAATGATAATTCCAAAAAAGAATTTTTTATAACAAATTTTACACGTCCTCATCTTCTTCTTCCACTATACTGTTTCTTGCGTGTAAAACAAGTACAATATTTTCACATTAGTGAAAATCAACACTTAAAGATTGCGACTGCAATCTACCATTTTCTATTCTCTCCACCCTTAGTACGTTAAAATTTCATACTAAGCAATTCGTTTTAAATGTTTCCTTTTGACACCTTTTATTTTGACTGAAAATAAAGTAAGGCAAATTTTCAGCAGAAAATTTGTGTATGGCAAAAGGAAAGCATTTAAAAAAGAATTACGACACCATTCCAAATTTTACACGTCCTCTACCAACACCTCTTCTACTTCGTTCGCAACAATCTTAGCAACATCATCTCTTACATCAGCTTTTCCCGTCACACTAATAATTTTATTTTCAACAAACAAATCAGGATTTTTTGCCAACATAGTAGGGAATATTACGATTTCCATTTTATCGGTCAAATCTTCAATTTTTATAAACATCATTTGATCGCCCTTTTTTGTCATAATTTTTTTAACCTCGGCTATTATTCCAATTACCGTTACCGATTCGCCTCTATAAATATGCTTTTCGTTATTATTAGTCGAAGCACTCCTAATGCCAAGTAAATCATTACTTAATTTTTTAATCGATGTCGCATTTTTATCCAAAAATCCTTTCATCTTTTGCAAAGGATGTCCACTAATATATAATCCTAGTAATTCTTTCTCCCATGTTAATCTTTCTTTTTCGCTTATCTCAGGTGCATCGTCTAAAGTAATATTTGAATTAAAAGAACTTTCGCTCCCAGTTCCGCCAAACAAATCAAACAATCCCTTTTGCCCACTCTCTTTTATTTTCTGATTCTTCTTCGTCCAATCCATCAGTCTTTCCAAATTGTGGAATATTTTATTTCTATTTTCAAGTGAGTCAAAAGCACCCGCTCTTACTAAACTCTCCAAGGATTTTTTATTCAAAACCTTACTATCAGAACGACTAAAAAAATCATGAATATCCTTAAATGGTCCGCCACGCTTTCTTTCAGTTATATTAAGCTCAACCACTCCATCTCCCACATTCTTAATAGCCGAAAGACCAAACCTAATTTGATTCTTATTTGGAACCACACTAAAATCCTTATAACTTTCATTTATATCAGGTGGCAATACCTCAATTTTCATTTTTTTACACTCATCAATTAATGTTGCAACTCTTTCAATGTCACCACCTTCAGCAGTAAGCAATGCTGCCATATATTCAACCGGATAATTAGCTTTTAAGTAAGCAGTTTCATAAGCGATTACTGCATAGCAAGCCGCATGACTTTTATTGAATGAATATCTTGCAAAGGGTTCTATCCAACTCCAAATCTCCTCGCCAATCTTCTTTGGTATTTCATTTTTCACCATCCCATTTACAAACTTTTCCTTCTGCTCCATTAATAGTTTTTCATTCTTCTTTCCAATAGCTTTTCGAAGTATATCAGCTTCAGATAATGTAAAGCCGGCCATATCTGTTGCAATACGCATAATCTGTTCTTGATACAAAGGAATGCCGTAAGTATCAGCAAGCAATAATTTCAATTTTGGATGGATATATTTTACTTCCTTTACTTTATTTTTGCCGGCAATATAATCGGGAATATGTTGCATTGGCCCAGGACGATACAATGCCACCATAGCAGTAATATCTTCGATTCCAGTTGGTTTTAATTGCTTCAAATATCTTCTCATTCCATCCGACTCCAGCTGAAATACTCCAATACAATTTCCTTCCTGTAATAGTCTGTAAGTTTTTTTATCATCAAGAGGAATATTGTCGATATCAACATTCAATCCGTGGACAGCATAGATTCGTTTCAACGCTTCTTCAATAATAGTCAGGTTTCGAAGTCCAAGAAAATCCATTTTGAGAAGACCCATGTCTTCAATTCCATGCCCGCTATATTGAGTTACGATCGCATTGATGTCTTGACTCGGATGCTGAATAGGAACTGAATCATCCAATGGATTTTTCGAAATTACAACTCCACAGGCGTGAGTAGATGCATGCCTAACACAACCTTCAATTCTAAGTGCAAGATTTATTAATCGTTCTGCCATTGAGTCGCTTTCAAAAAGATCAGAAAATTCTTGAACAACGTCCAATGTTCCTTTAAGATCAAGGCCCAGTGGAATCATTTTTGCCACTCTATCACAATAGCTATATTCATATCCAAGGGCACGTCCAACATCACGAATTGATGCCTTCGCTGCCATTGTTCCAAAAGTAATAATCTGAGCCACACGATTACGACCATATTTTTCAGATACATAATTAATAACCTCGTCACGTCTTGCATCAGTAAAGTCGGTGTCAATATCAGGAGGTGACACTCTATCCGGGTTTAAAAATCTCTCAAAATACAATCCATATTTAAGAGGATCGACGTTAGTTATATTTGTAAGATAGGCAACAATAGACCCAGCTGCCGAGCCTCTTCCTGGTCCCACAACAATATGATGACTCTTCGCCCAATTAATAAAATCTTGAACAATAAGGAAATAGTCTGTAAAGCCTGCCTTTGCAATAACACCCAACTCGTACTCAGCTCGCACTACGATTTTTTTTAATTCTTCATTCTTAATATCTTCAATACTTATTACTTCATTCTTCAGAATTTTATCAATCAAGTCCTGAAGTTCTTTTGTGTGAATATTATATTTTTTTTCTATTCCTTTATAGCAAAGCTCTTTCAAATAACTAAAAGCATCTTTATTATCAGGGACATCAAATTGTGGAATCTTTATTTCTCCCAGCTTTAATTCCAAATTACACATTTCTGCAACCCTCAAGGTATTACTGATAGCTTCAGGTACATGAGAGAAATCTTCTATCATCTGCTCCGAAGATTTCATCGAAAAATCCTCAGCCCTCATACTTAGTCTTGCAGGATCATTAATATCAGCACCAGTATTAATAAGCATTAAAATATCCTGAGCTTCAGCATCTTCCTTTAAAGTATAATGAGAATCGTTTGTTGCAACCAAAGGTATGCCAGTTTTTTTAGATAATGCGATAATTAATTCATTCACCTTTGCTTGTTCAGGAATTGATGGATGATTTTGTATTTCCAAATAATAATTATCTTTTCCAAAAATACCTTGATACTTCAGAGCCATCTTTTCTGCCTCATCAATTTTATTAGCTAACAATAAAACCGGAATTCTTCCTTGTAAACATGCACTAAGTGCAATTATTCCATCGGAATGTTTTTTAAGCAATTCAAAATCTATTCTAGGTTTATAATAAAACCCGTCCAGATGAGCACGAGTAACTAATTTTACTAAGTTATTATAACCTACTTCGTTCTTTGCAAGTAAAATCAGATGGAACCTTTTATTTTCCACCTGAGGGTTCTTATCGGTCATATCATTGACAGCTTCGTAAAATTCACATCCGATAATAGGTTTTATTCCTTTTGCTTTTGCACTTTGATAAAATTCTATCGCTCCATACATAACACCATGGTCAGTCAAGGCAACAGAATCCATTCCAAGTTCTTTAGCTCTGTCCAAAATTTCATCAATTTTTGACAAACCATCCAAAAGGGAATAATGGGAATGTAGATGCAGATGGACAAATTTACTCATAATTTTCTTTTAAATTCATTGCTGTCATTCCCGCGAAAGCGGGAATCTGTTAATATAATACTACAAACATAATAGCTCAAAACCCTCGTTTATTCAAACCAATAATTTTACTATATATGCCCGAAAGAGAAGAAGAAAAACTAAATAAAAAAGGATACAAATTCGTAGCTGGTATAGATGAGGCAGGTAGAGGTCCTCTTGCAGGGCCAGTAGTCGCCTCAGTAGTTTTGATTACGGATTGGAATCTTCCCGAAGAGTTACTTCTAGGAATAAAAGATTCAAAAAAACTATCCGAAAAAAAACGAGAATATCTTTTTGAAATAATTACAATAACTAAACAGATAAAATGGGGGATTGGCATAGTGGACGAAAAGGAGATTGATAAAATAAATATATTCCAAGCAACAAAACAAGCAATGATTAAGGCAGTAATCGACCTGAAACTAAGGCAACACCCCGATTTTCTTATTATTGATGGCAATTCCACCATTGACTTGGATATAAGACAAAAGGCTATTATAAAAGCTGACGATAAGGTATTCTCCTGCAGCACGGCTAGCATTATTGCCAAAGTAACAAGAGATAGGATGATGTACGAATATGCCAAAATATATCCTCAATATCAGTTTGAAAAGCACAAAGGCTATGGCACAAAAATTCACATTGACGCAATCAAAAAATTCGGCCCTTGCGAAATCCACCGCAAAACCTTCAGCCCCATTTCATATTATTATCAATAAAAATGAGCCCTGCGAGGTCGCAACCTCCTTTTTGTCATTCCCGATTACCTTCCTCGGGAAGGCATAGTCGAGAATCTCATAAATTGCCATTATGTTTGCGTAGCAAACAATAAAACACTAATTACAAATTACTAACTGACCCTTGCCCTAAAACAAAAATTATTATAATATGACTTTGTCAGCCAGATAGGCGACACTTTCTTTTGCTCCTTTACGGAGCTGGCGTCCCTGGGATTATGTTTTTTCTAATCGCTAGGTTGGGAAAGGTTTATTTCTTTCTCTCAATACCGAGACTAAAATATTACAGTCTCATTTTTTTTGTCCAAAATATTGACAGCATTTTCACAATATGGTATCTAAAAACCGTTCAAGTTAAAGGAGGTAAGCAAGAAGAAAATGTCAATGGTTGTTTTATTAACAAACCAACTTGATGGATTTTGTCTGTATCACACCCCCGTATAAAACCCTCGCCGGGATCAGGGCCCTTAAGAAGGCACGGAAAACAAGACCATGCTAAGCTAGCAAGCCTAAGTCCCCACCGAGTGGGGCAACAAAATGTACGCACGAGGATATGTGTTAATTCCATAACAGTATCCTCGAAATATGAAGGTGTGCTAAATTGCACAAAATCACAGGCCGTATTGTTCCCGTGAGCCTTCAAAAGGGTCATTTGAATTTCGCCACATTCGGACTTCCTACATAGAGGAATCATCCGCAGTTGGTAATTCAAAAGACCTATTTATTAAGAATAGGAAGAGATAAATCAATTATTCTTCCTATTCTTTACCCTTAACTACTAACGCACCCCGCAAAGGTGTTTTTCTTTTACCAAATACGAGGTCAAACCTCCCTTCGGGAGGTTTGACCTCGTATTTGGTAAACCCTTGCATTCTTTTCTAAAATATTATATATAAAAAATGTCCCTCGGAAGAATCAAAAATTTCTTCCCAGAGGGGACACAATAGTTCGTTCCGGAATCTCATGCCGAGGGAAGAAGCCAGACTCTTCCCTCAAATCCTATTATCGACACTAACAATAGTAGTGTCGTTTTTATTTTCAAAAAAGTTTTACAAAATAAAATAATTATGATATTAAAAAAATATCCCTTGGAGTGGATGCATTGCATCAGAAGGCTCCTTGTGGATAAAGAGGCAGAATGTCTAAGAAGCGTTGTGTAATTTCACACAATGGACAAGATGACGCACACAGTCAAACCAGTTGCATCACGACGTCCCCCCAGAAAAAAATTTAAACATAGACGAGAATTCCTCAATTCAATTGAGAAAAAGTCCCTTTGTTTTGTAAAGGGCAGGAGAAGTGTTCTTTTATAGACAATAAATCGATATTCAGGTAATTCCTTAAGTGGAATTTCCAGCTCCCAAGGGAGCGAAAAAAGTTAAAGAAGTCAGGCTATTATAGAGAGGAAGCAATGATACTAGTTCAAAACTTCCTCTCTCTCGCTTTACATATCAATACACCCCAAAAGGTGTTTTTTAATTTGGAAAGCTTACGAGGCCAGACCTCGTAGCCATCCTCTTTCGTCCAATTACTCCTTTGTCATTCCCGATTGTTCGCATGGGCGAACGTAGTCAGGAATTTTTTTTATTTCTCAAATATGAAAAGCAAGAGCCCATCAATAGCATCTTTTGCTTTTAAGATTTAGGAGGTCGGTTACTCCGTAGGAGGCCCGATCTCGTAAATCTTAACAAATAGCCTTGCATTTTTTTTTCAAAATATTATATATAAAAATTGTCCCTACAATATGCATCAGGGGACACTAAAAAAGGCAAGAGAGCTACATATTTGAGGAAAGGTTGCAGGGTCCTTTCCTCAAATTCTATTATCGACACTAAAATTTAGTGTCGTTTTGCTTTTTAAAATGATAAAAAGCTTGAAATATTTTTAGAAATGTATTATATAAAAAGTATTCCAAGAAGATAATACTCTTCAGTTGGAATCTCGGCTCTTTCCAATCTTAATTGATAATGTGTGACAAATTGACCTGCCCGGTAGTAAGTACTACAAATGTCTAAAATTTAACACATTATTTTTTATCAGCACCAAGCGGTGTTTTCTTTTTTTAAAAGCTCGATTTTACAAAATAAAAAAAATATGATACATAAAATATGTCCCTTGGAGTAGGTGCATTGCATCAGAAGGCTCCTTGAGACAAAGAGGTTCGAAAAAAAATGAAGCAAATTTTCGAAACAGGGCAAGTTGTTGACGCGGCAGAAGTAGGAACGACCCACGCATATACGGTCTAATGCAAACAAGAATGTGGTCACGTTCCTAAAATTCAAAAAATTTGAACATTTCCATATGAGGGTAGTCCGACTACCCTCCCATCTCAAAAGCACCAAATGGTGTCTTTTCTTTTTTTATTTGTCATTCCCGCCTTGCCCGCCTCTGGAGGGACCTGATCGAGAATCTAATAAGATGCCCCCTCACTCCCACTCCTGCCACATATTAAAACATGTCGAAGAAGCAAATATATCAAAGAATCATTTGTCCAGAAATTTTGCATAAACCTTATTCCGCCTTTACAAATCAAGGAAAAAATGCATAATAAACTATAGCTTTTATTTTAATTCAATACTCAAATTAGTTAAAATATAATCTTCATTTTAATAATAACCAATATAAAAAAATGGCAGTTCCTAAAAGACATTTAAGTACATCAAAAAGAGACAGAAGAAGAGGTAATATTTTTATTAAGCCAATTACGCTAGTAAAGTGCCAAAAATGCGGAAAGCCTGTCTTACCACATACTATTTGCAAATTCTGTGGAAACTACAAAGGAAGAGATTACCTTTCAGTAGTCTCAAAAGTAGAAAAACCAATAGTTAAAAAAACTCCAAAGGCGACAAAGAAAAAAACCGCCTAAGAACCTTAAAAAAGCTTAAATAATACTCTATGGCTTCTAGACATTTATCTCGTTCAATAGCAATGCAAAGCCTATATGAATGGGATTTTAACAACAAACAAGAAGAATTAAACGATATTGTTGAAAGAAATATTGCTGAATTTGGTGCTGGATTGGAAGAACCCGCCTTTATTTGGGATCTTAGTATTGGAGTTAAAGAAAAATTAGATATTATGGATGCAATCATCGAAAAGACAGCCCCAGAATGGCCCATACCACAAATTAATCCTTTAGACAGAAATATTCTTAGATTAGGAATATTTGAGCTTCTTTATGGAAATAAAGAAAATGTTCCTCCAAAAGTAGCTATCAATGAAGCAATAGAACTAGCCAAAAACTTTGGTGGAGAAAGTTCTCGTAAATTTGTAAATGGAGTACTCGGCACAGTCTATCGAGGAATAGAAGAGCAAAATAAAAATAGCAAATCGGTTTTAACCGAAAAAGAAGAATAGGTATTATGAAAGAAGAAGATTTTTTAAAATTTGAAGAAAGGCTAGGTATTAAGTTTAAAAATAAAAACTTATTAACTCAAGCTTTTTGTCATCGTTCATTCTTAAACGAAAATCCAAAATTTGGATTAGGACATAACGAAAGATTGGAGTTTTTAGGAGATGCAGTATTAGAGTTAGTGACTACAGAGTATTTATACATCAACTATCCAGAAAAACCAGAAGGAGATATGACTGGCTGGCGAGCATCACTTGTTAACTCAAACATACTTTTTGAATTAGCAAAAGAATTAGAGTTTGAAGACATTCTTCTTTTGTCTCAAGGCGAAATTAAAGAAAAAGGCAAAAATAAAAAATACATTTTAGCTGATTCTTTTGAGGCTCTTATTGGAGCACTATACTTGGACCAAGGATACGACGCCTGCAAACAATTTATTGAAAAATATTTAATCTTACCAAAGTTACCAGAAATACTAGAAAAAAAACTCTATAAAGACCCAAAATCACTTTTCCAGGAAAGAGCTCAAGAGATAGTTATGATTACTCCAACTTATCAGGTCTTAAAAGAAATAGGACCAGACCATATGAAGCAATTCTTAGTGGGAGTATTTATTGGAGAAGAAATGATAACCGATGGAGAGGGAACATCAAAACACGAAGCCGAGTTAAACGCAGCTGAAAAAGCATTAAAAATCAAAAACTGGTAAAGACTTATGAGATTGCAACCTATCCCTTGCTAGCTAGGAGGTCGCAACCTCCCTTAGGAGGTTTGATCTCATAGATAGTATAATGCCTTTATGTTTGCTACGCAAACAACAAAACACTAATTATCAAAAGGTACTTGCATTTAACTAAAATTTATTGTATTATAAACTGCGTTATACGGAATTAATAAAAACTTATCAAAATTATGTTGACTATCAGATTATTAAGAATAGGAAAGAAGCATCAACCTTCTTATAAAATTGTCGTAACAGACAAAAGAAGAGCTCCTGCAGGGGGAAGATTTGTGGAAGAGATTGGAAGCTATGATCCAAAATCAAAACAAAGAAATATCAAAAAAGACCGAGCTCAATACTGGGTTTCTGTTGGGGCTCAACCTTCAGACACAGTTCACAACATGCTCGTTTCTGATAAAGTAATTGATCAACCAAAACGAAAAATATACTTCGTAAAACCAGAACCAAAACCAGAGCCAGTAAAAGAAATACAGAAAGAAGCTCCTGTCGCTGTTGCGGAAGAAGTCAAGATAGAGGAAGCTCCTGCTGAAATAGTAGAAGAACCTATTATTGAAACTCCCGCTGAAACTCCAGCCGAGGAGCCTACTACAGAAACTACCGAAACTCCCGCTGCTTAACTTATATTTTTAATAAACTAATAACGGACCCTCGTCCGTTATTTTTTATTACTCACTTGTTCGCCATAGGCGAACGTAGTCGGGAATTTTTTTTATTTCTCAAATATGAAGAGCAAAACCTATCATTAGCATCTTTTGCTTTTAAGATTTAGGAGGTCGGTTACTCCGTAGGAGGCCCGATCTCGTAAATCTTAACAAATAGCCTTGCATTTTTTTTCAAAATATTATATATAAAAATTGTCCCAACTTTGGAGTTGAGGAGGGACATAATATATCAGGAAACTCCGATCCATACGAAGAAGGGGAGCACCCATAACGTACTCCCGAGAGAAGAGACATGCTCTTCTCTCATATATCTATTGACACTAAAATTTAGTGTCTTTTGTTTTTTATAAACTATTAATTCTTTATCTCGCAGTAGCTTTGCCTCTTCGTCACTCCTGAAAAGTTGAAAATCCGTTGTCATTCCCGCCTTGCTCGCCCATGGTGGAGAAGAGGGGAATCTCATAAGTTGCCTTCATGTTTGCGAAGCAGACACATAAAGCACTAATTACTGGTTCCAACCAGTTGACATTTATTTTACTATCACTCATAATTATTTTAGTTAAGATAGAGGTGAAAAGGGTCGAGCTACCCAAAATTGGGATTATAAAAATTAATTTAGAAACGAATAAAATGGAAACACCAAGAGATAGAGAATTCCTAGAATTTATAGTCAAAAACTTAGTTGACCACCCTGAAGATGTAAAAATCGACAGACAGGTCGACGAAATGGGAGTACTTCTTTCAGTAAAAGTCAACCCAGAAGATATGGGTCAGCTTATTGGAAGACAAGGATCAACTGCAAAAGCTATTCGAAGCTTAGTAAGAATTATTGGTTTAAAAAACCACGCTAGAATCAATCTTAAAATTGAAGAGCCAGAGGGAGGTTCTAGAAAAAAACCAGAAGAAGTATCAACTACTACTGAGACATCTTCTACGACAGAAGACTTTGAAGATTTCAAAATCTAATTTTAAAATCAAACAAAAGGCTATGCTGGCACCTCGCATAGCCTTTTTCAATAATTCATATTGCTAATTCAATATGCATTTCAATATCATTACCATATTCCCAAATATCTTTGACTCCTACCTTAACGAAACTTTCATCAAAAAGGCTCAAGAAAAAAAGCTGATTAAAATTAATCTTCATAACCTTAGAGACTTTGCAGAGAAAGACAAGAAGGGAAGAGTAGATGACCGACCTTATGGCGGCGGTTTAGGCATGGTTTTGCAAATCGGACCAATATTCAAAGCTGTCGAAAAAATAAAAAAGAAAAACAAGACTAAGAAGACTAGAACGATTATTTTTACTCCCAGAGGAAAACCATTCAATCAAAAAAAAGCCACTCAATTATTTAAAGGCTATGACAATCTAATATTTATTTGTGGACGCTACGAGGGTGTAGACGAACGTGTAAATGATAAAATAGCCGACGAAGAGCTCTCGATAGGGGAATATGACCTTATGGGAGGGGAATTACCAGCAATGATAGTTATTGAGACTATCAGTCGCTTAATTCCCAATGTCCTTGGTCGCCCCGAATTTCTTAAAACAAGACAGACAAAAACAGGTGGATTTATAGAATATCCTCAATATACTCGACCAGAAATATTCGAACCCAAAAAAGGAACAAAATGGAAAGTACCAAAAACCCTTATTTCAGGACATCAAAAAAACATTGATATTTGGCGAAAAGAAAAGGGAAAGGTTATTGAAAAATAAACGATTATCTGTTATTATCTGAAAATGTATTACATTTAATGGGCGAATACCAAAGCAGTCAACTGGGCCTGACTGTAAATCAGGTGACTACGGTCTACGGGGGTGCAAGTCCCTCTTCGCCCACAGGCTTTGCCGATGTAGTTCAGTGGCAGAACATTCCCTTGGTAAGGGAAAGGTCGAGGGTTCGATTCTCTCCATCGGCTCCGCAATTACTAAAAACTGATACGGTTCTCCCACAATTAATCTGTCATTCCCACTTGCCCGCCTATGGAGGGCGAAGGGAATCTCAGAGAAATTAATAACACAAAAGAATCTAAAATTTTAGTAATTTGAAGCAAAAAGCATATAAAGAGTAAAGAAAAGAATATGGCAACAAAAAGTAAAAAGAAAAAATTCATAAAATTGGTATGTCAAGAATGTAAAAGATCGGTTTATTTTACAAAGAAGACTAAGGCTATGGAAGAAAAATTGCAGTTAAGCAAATTCTGTAAATACGACCACAAACATACTCCTCACAAGGAAGTAAAAAGATAGATTTTCTAGTACCGCATTTTGCGGTACTTTAAATTTAAAGCCCCTACATTTGTCATTCCCACCCCCTTGTTTGTCATTGCGATCCACCAGCTGGAGGAGAAAGCAATTTATTCACTTGTAGGCGAATCATATTTATATTAATATAAAAACAACTTAGGGGCGTAAGCTCAACGGTAAACTGATTCTCTCCAAGAATATTGGGGGTTTAAATCTTTCTACTTTTAAAATATACTAATAAAAAGATTTAAAGACGGAGACTTGACTGAAGTCGAGTCGGGCCGGAGAAAAATTTCAGCAGAAATTTATTCAATGGCGAATCCTAAGATTCGAACCTAGTAACAAGTAAATACAAAATAGGGGCGTAAGCTCAACGGTAAACTGATTCTCTCCAAAAGAATACTTGTGGGTTCGAATCCTACCGCCCCTGCCAACTTGAGCGTAGTTAGAGTGCACGAGTCGCGTAGATATTAATTTGTATAGCTTAAAAGGCTATACATTTTTTAGTTTTTGCGATATTATGTAATCACAATTTAATAGCAGTGACCTAAACTTTTGAGAAATCAAAAGCATGGTCTGAAAGACATATAAGACATAAAGAACCCATCATGGGGCGTATTGTCTTATATGCCATATCGGGAAACCGGTATGAGTGGCTTCGGCTGCTACCCTGTGGTGGGCTTTTTGTTTACCGCAACTTTAAGTATTATTTGGTCGACATAATTAATAAATGTAATTTAATAAAAATATGGAAGATCAAAAAACTAAAAAATCTATTTTCAAGAAGTGGTGGTTCTGGGTAATTGTCGTGATTGTTTTATTTATTATATTAGGATCATCTGGTTCTAAAAATACAAACAATACGGCTCAACAAAATCAAAATAATCCTGCCCAGCAACAAAGCTATACAAGAGTTACAGCTGTCGATTTAGCAACTGAATACAAAGCTAATCAAGTAGCAGCGGATGATAAGTATAAGAATAAAACGATAGAGGTTTCAGGAACAATATATAATATTGGAAAAGATATCCTTGACGCACCGTATGTCACCCTTAACGGTGTCGATATGGTTACAAATATTCAATGTATGTTCGATAAAAGTGACCAAAGTCAACTTACAAGCTTAGCTAAGGATACAAAAATCGTATTAAGAGGAAAGGTGAGTGGGCAGGTAGTATTTAACGTTTTGTTAAACAATTGCTCAATAGTAGAGTAACTTACTTTTAAATATAGGGAAAAGGCCGCTATCGGTCTTTTCTTTTGTTTGATTTATGCTTTACAAAGAGCTATTATTCTAATAACATAGAATCAATTATAAACGATGAAATTAACCGATAACGAAAAGAGAGATATTATCAAATATTTAGAGGCTGGAAAGCCACTTCCCGAGAAGTACCGTTTTTTGTTATTTGAAGAAACTCAAGAAGTTGAACTCCTATGGAATGGGAAAACAAACGAAGTTACTAATGTCGTCTTACCTTTTCAAGTTATAGAGCAAATAGATGAACCTAGAAATAATGACAAAATTGGTTTACAAAATACCCTTTTTGATACTTCGGGCAGGCAAATAACTGGCTGGACTAATAAATTAATTTGGGGAGATAATAAACTTATTCTTTCTTCGCTCAAAAATGGATCTCTAAAAAAAGAGATAGAAGCACAAGGGGGACTAAAGCTAATATATATTGATCCTCCATTTGACGTCGGTTCCGATTTTTCTATGGATATTAAGATTGGTGACGAAGACGAAAGCTTTACGAAGAAACCTTCTATAATTGAGGAGGTTGCTTTTCGTGATACTTGGGGTAACGGAGTAGATAGCTTTATTGCCATGATATATGAAAGATTAAAGATAATGCATGATTTATTGGCAGAAGACGGGAGTATCTATGTGCATTGCGACTGGAGACTTAACAGCTATATGAGGATAGTCTTAGACGAAATATTTGGAAAAGATAATTTTCAAAGAGAAATTATTTGGGCTCTTTCTGGCGTTTCTGGTTATAAAAGTCTAATTAATGGCTTTGTCAGAGGCCATGATTCTATTCTCTACTATGCTAAATCTGATAAACACATATTTAATAAAAAATTTCTTGAATATGATGAAGCTCAACTAAAGAGATTTTCTAAAATTGATGAAAATGGAAGAAGATATAAACCAATTACCGCAACAAGAAGATTATATTTAGATGATTCCAACGGTGTTCCTATCTCCGACGTTTGGAGCGATATCGCAAGCTTTCAGACGATCGTTAATTCTCCAGAGATAATGGATTATCCTACTCAAAAACCAGAAAAATTAATTGGTAGAATAATAGAAGCTTCTTCAAATGAGGGTGATTTAGTAGCAGATTTCTTTTGCGGCTCTGGCACTACTATGGCTGTTGCCGAAAAAATGAATCGAAAATGGATTGGAACAGATTTAGGCCGATTTAGTATTCATACCTCGCGCAAAAGACTTATTGGTGTTCAAAGAGAATTAAAAAAAGAAGGTAAAAACTTTAGAGCTTTCGAAATTTTAAATATTGGTAGATATGAAAGACAAAATTTTATCGAAGTAAATGAAGATTTAAGAACTGAAGAAAAAATAAAACAAGCCGAACAAAAAGAAAAAAGATTTGTAAGTCTCATCTTATCGGCATATAAAGCAGAGCCAGTAAATTCTTTTATAAATATAATTGGTAAAAAAAGAGACAGATTTATAGCCATAGGACCAATCAATTTACCAGTTTCTTCAAAATTTATCCAAGATATTGTTCTCGAATGTAAAGAAAAATCAATTACTAAGATTGATGTTCTTGGTTTTGATTATGAAATGGGGTTGGATTTCCAAGAATATGGCGATCGGGGGATTGATGTTGCCTTTAAAATAATTCCGAGAGAGGTATTCGATAAAAAAGCTGTTGAAAAAGGGCAAGTAAAATTTTACGATGTAGCATTTGTAGAATTTAAACCAATAATTAAGGGTAGGGGAAAGAAAGAGCTATCGATTGAGCTTACTGATTTTTCAGTTTTTTATAATCAAGATAATTCTGGAGAAATAATAGAAGAATTAAGGCCGGGAGCATCTAAGATAATCGTAGAAAATGGTCAGGTAGTAAAAATATCTAAAGACAAGAAAACAGAACTTATTTTGAAAGAAGTTCTAACTAAAAAATGGAGTGATTGGATAGATTATTGGGCTGTAGATTTTGACTTTGAAGATAGAAAAGAAATCATCAATGTTATAGAAGATGGAAAAGAAAAGGAGATCTGGACTGGTGATTATATTTTCGACAATGAATGGCAGAGTTTTAGAACAAAAAAGAATCGTAACCTAGAATTAGTTTCGACTGCTAAAGAAATGAGAGCAGGGGATTATAAAATTGCAGTAAAAGTTGTTGATATTTTTGGAAATGACACAACTAAAGTAATTAAGATTAAAATTTAAGAATATGGAACTAAAGTATTCTATAGAGGATTATGAAAATATTCCTGGATTATACAGAGAGTGGGACAAAAATAATCCCTTTTTGTTGCCTGTTTTTTTCCAAAAAGAATGCTTAATAAATTTTTTCTATAATCCTATTTACAAATGCGAGTTATTCTCTGAAACTTACGGAGATGTTTCAAATGAAAAATTTACAATACCCTTCGGTATAAATAGAAATAACAAGGTATTTTTTTGGCTAGGTGACTTAAAAGAACTACCAGAGAAGGAACTGTCTTTATTGGCTCCATTTAATATAGAATCTGATCACGACATTGTCTCCGAATTTTATGACGCCCAAATTAATGCCAATTTCACTGATCCAATAAAAGAAGTTAATCTTCTCTTACAAAAAAATTTAATTAATAAAAAGTTTGGAATGTCAGTATTTGCTAATTCCGAGGAAAACATAGACAATGTTATTAATAAATCTGCCAAATATAAAAGGATAATGTTTAGTCGTGAGGATGATTTTAAAAGAATCATCAGCGAATTATCTGAAGAAATCATTGAAAGTATCGATAAGAATGCAATTCTTTCGAAGGTAACCGATGGAACAGGATTGGGAGGAATAAAGTTATTCGAAAAATATATTAAAGATAATTATAAAATTACCGACAATATATTTAATGCTTATTATGTTTTATACGATTTAAGAATTTGGGCTGATCACAAAGATGGAAATATTAAATTTAATTCTTCTCTAGAGAGACTAGAATTAAAGGAAAATAGTAGCTATGAAGAAATATATAAAAAATTAGTAGACGAATTATTCGAAGCAAACGATAAATTATTAAATTTATAAAATGGCCCTCTATAAAGATTTCCCAACAAATCCATATGCAATATTAGACCCAGGCATCAGATGGTTCCCAGCTGATGAGGTTTTGCGTGAAAAAGGCTATGACAAACTTTTACCACCTCTCGTTGCAGAATTACGCAAAAAAGTAAAAGAATGGAGAGATGAAAGTTATCAAGGAGCGAGTGAAACATCAAAAGCCCTTTTGAATTGGTGGTTTAAAGAAGAGCATATTTTATATAACGAAAAAGG
>Ga0172381_10000224_pt1 | contig 69324 bp, 68 predicted proteins | sample Leawel6488metaG_FD_119754 | JGI IMG/M metagenome (GOLD analysis project Ga0172381, IMG submission 119754) | Leachate microbial communities from a municipal landfill in Southern Ontario, Canada - Leachate well 64-88 metaG | ecosystem: Engineered > Solid waste > Landfill > Unclassified | place... | reverse complement strand
TAAATAAAGTTTATATCGTTCAATCAATGTTTCTTGATAAATTTCATACAATTCATCAAGGTTATTATTTAACCAACTCATTGGTTCTTCACACCATTCAGTAGGTATAATATCTTTTGGTGTAGAAGATGCAAACATTTTAAATGTTGCTTCAATATTATTAATAGTTTTATTATATTCATTTATTTTTTCTTCAATTTCATATTTTGAAAAAAATGTTTGTCTTGATAAATAAATATTAGTTTGAAAATTTGTCCCCCAACTCATATATTTTTAGTTATTAAAATTTTGTTTTATAATTAAATTAATTTTATTGCAAATGATATCAATATTATTACTAATATTATTAAAAAAATCTTTTTCAAAAATTCTAATAATATGGCAATTAAAATTTTCCTTTATAAAAAGTTCTCGTTTTAAATCCTTTTCTTTTTGTTTTTTATTATTGTGTTTATTTTCGTCCCATTCAATACAAATGTTATATTTTTCAATATAACCATCAACCCAATATCTAACAAATTTTTTCTCACCACCATTTAATGCATGTTGTATTGATAATCCCATTTTATTTGAAATTAAATCTAAATATATGATTGAATTTGGATTATAAGCTGGAATATGTTTTAACCAAACCTCTCCATATCTTTCTATCATGGTATTTATAATATTTTTCATTATTTCTTTATTTTGGGTTGGGTTTTCAACACCATAATTTTTTAATGTCGTTTCTTTAGATTTTTTTCTGTTATTATAATTTTCATCACCATATTTTTCAAATTTAGTTCTTTTTATTTTTTTTATAATATCTAAACATTGTGAAGGATTTTCAACACCATAATGTTCTAATGATGTTTTTTTCTTCTTTTTTTTTATTTCTTCTGATTGATTATGACTATTAACTCCATATTTTTTTATGTTGGTTTGTTTTATTTTTTCTTTAATTTCTGGACATTGAGATGAATATTCATATCCATATTTTTCTAATATTTTTTCTTTTAAATTATTCTTTCCTTCGGTTGTTTTTAAAAATGAATCAACACCATATTTCTTTAAATTAGTTTCTTTCTGTTTATTTACCTGAGATTTTAATTTTAAATGATGTTCAACTCCATATTTTTTTAAATTGGTTTCTTTAGCTTTTTTATCATATTCTTTAGTTTGAGTATATGAATTAACTCCATATTTTTTTAAATTAGTTTGTTTTGTTTTTTCTTTAAATTCATCAACCTGCGAAACACATTCAACACCATATTTTTTAAGATTAGTTTCCTTTATTTTATTTTTTTGAGATTTTAATTTTAAATGATGTTCAACACCATATTTTTTAAGATTAGTTTCCTTTATTTTATTTTTTTCTATAATAGAATTTGACATACATTTTACTGAACAATATGTATAATATCCTTTTTTTAGGTTTCCCGAAAAATTACAATCATTATCACAATTTAAACATTTAGGAATTTCTTTTAAGTTATTAATATAATTATAATATTTTTGAGTAAAATTTTTTAAATTAATGTTTGTTGAAAATTTTAATATTCCTAAATATAATTCAGGGTTTATTCTTTTTATGCACTTTTCTGTGTGTCTTATCATTTTCAATTTTATTTTTTAATTCAATTATTTTATGAAGTAATATTTCTTTTTTTTCTTTATTCGGAAAAATATCGATACTTTCTCCATAATCTAAATACATGTTAATTATAAAAATGATAAGATTTTTCTCAAAATCATTGAAATATTTTTTTCTCATACGATATATTACCGACAATAATATTAAAATAATTATTATCAATAATACTATTAATATATATAAATATCATTCAAGAATATTAGTTTTATGTTAATAATGGTGCTTTAATATATGACTGTGGATTATAATTAATTAATTCAAAATCATCAGCTTCAATATTATCAATAGATGTTAAATTTCTATTAATCTTAATTTTTGATTGACAAAATGTAACATCATTAGGAGATTCTTCAACACCAGTTTCACCAATATAATTTTCTTCAATAATTTTTATATATCTATTAACCCATTCTTCTGCTGCAAGTATGTGTGCTTCATATAAATGACAATCAATTGCTGTACAAACTAATTCATTGGGTATCATATTAACAATGTTTGCAATTATATGATTTAATAAAGCATAACTTGCAATGTTATAAGGATTTCCAAGAAAAAAATCATTACTTCTAATATTAAACCAAATATTTAAATAAAATTTCGGTATTTCTGCATTATCTAAATATTTTTCAATATTTTCATCACTATCATCTACAATATCCGAAATTGAAAGATCGTCAATAGTAAGAAGATTAATTCTTTCTTTACGTGTTAATGGAATTGTATAAAATTGAAACATATTGTGACAAGATGGTAGACCAACTACATTATCTTCAATATCTGAAGAATTATGTGCGGTTACAATTATTCTACGGTCATCTGGATTTTTTATTAATAAATTAATACAATTTTGAAGTTGGTCAGTTTTTCCATTAAAATTTCTCCATTGTTTACCATAAACACGGTCTAAATCACCATAATGATAATATAGTTGTGAATGTTGTGAATTTGTTGGATCAAAAATGGAAATACTTTTACTATTTTTTGTATTTTCAATAAATTCATCTTTACTAATTTTAGGAGCCCCCAATGACACATATTTTTCATTATAATATCTCCAAGAATCATCAGTCCAAATGTTACATCTGTTATCAATTAAATATTTATTACAAGTATTACCATGAATAAACCATAATAATTCATGTAATATATTACTAAATTGAATTTTTTTGATTTCCATTAAAGGAAATTCTTTTTGTAAATCAATTCTAATAACTTCAACAAATCGGCTACGTGTTGTACCAATACGTGATGGTCTTTGTTTATGCGGAAATCTTATTAGGTTTTCCAATATTTCTGCATATTGTGTTTGATATGATTTCATATTATATTTTAATAAATAATTTTTTAATTACTCCATGTGATATACTCTATGTTATAACCAATACTACTTTTGTGTTTCAATTATAATTTTAGTGGTAAAATTTTTTAAATTATCTATGGTTTTTAATAATTCTTCTTGATTTTTAGTTTCATCAAAACTATTAATAATGTTTTCATAATTATTTTCCATTTTTTCATTTAAATCTTCTAACTTTTTTAATTGATCAAGAGCAAATCTGGCTTGTGAACCATGTTCATCTAAATCAATCATTGAAGCATTTTTCATTTCACCAAAATAATTATTTTTATTTCCATAGAATAAAAGAGCTTGTTTTAATAATTCAACAACATTTTTATATTGATTAATATCATTCATCGTCTTCGTCATTATCTAATTTATTATTTTCAATAATAATTTTTAAATCATTTATTTCATTTGGATATAAAGTAAATTCTTTACGGACAGGATATTTAGTTTTATTATTTATTTGTTGGTGAAAAAATTTTCCTTGAGAATCTGCTTCTTCAAATTCTTTGTATTTTTCGAGAGAAACATTACCATATGAATATGTGTGTCCTCTACTAAAAGCAATGTAGAGTCTTTGAATATTAGGAAAATAAGTGGTTTTTAAAATATTCTCTGACTCAAACACACATTCAATGTAACCAACATTATTGTCATTTTCTTTGTGTTCTTTCCTTTCAACTATCATATAAAAATGTTATTAACACACAAATGTAATAATTTAACAATTAAACTGCAAGAGTATTTATATAAAAACATTTTAATGGCACTTCCAAAAAAAGTAAAACTTACTCTTGATGTTAATCCACCAAAGGTTGGGACGGAATATCTCAAATATGGTATGGAAAGAATTGAAGAATTAATGCGTTTGACAGATAGTAAAACAAAATATCTACCAAGAACTATTATACTTGAAGATATTGATCAAGCAGTTTTTGATTATGTTAATCAAGATAATATGAAAGCAGTTATTGATGGAAGAATTGTACCAACATTTTATCTTGATAATGATCGTTGGGGTGAATTTAGTAAAACATGGAAATTTATGGATAATGATAATAATGTTCCAACTCCATATATTACTGTTAGACGTATTGATAAACAACCCGGAACTCGTCTTGGATCAAAATATCGTATTCCGCAACCACGTAAATTTAGATATATGAATGTTCCAATTCTTGATGAGGGAGAAATAATATATTTACAATTTAGAATGCCCGAACCTGTAAATGTTGATTTAACATATGAAGCAGTTTTATTTACAAAATATAGAGTTGATGTGAATCAATATGATGAACAAGTACTTAAAAATTTTGCTTCACGTCAAGACTATTTGAATATTAAAGGAAATCCAATACCTTTACATTTTGAAGGTTTTGCTGAATCAAATCCTATTGAAAATATTGATGGTGATAGATTTTTTGTTTCTAAATATGCATTAAAAGCATTAGCTTTCATTCAAGATGAAAAAGAATTTGAAATAGTTAAAACTATTAGAAAACCAAAAATTGGTTATAATTTAATTTAAGTTGTTGCACCACTAATATATACACCAGTTTGATAATCAAAAACATTATTAGGTGGAAATATTTGTTTTTTTAGATCAAATTTCTCAATTGCATTATTAACCTTTTCTTCAAACATATTATCTGTAGTTTCATTCAATTGATATAATTTAATTGTATATGTTGGGGTTAAAAATCGCCACATTCTATTTGATAGATTTAATTCGGCTTTTACAAATAGTTTTTCAGGTGTTTTTAGCATTCTATTATCATAATTATAATAAAGTAATACTTTTCCTTCAGCAGCACTATAAAAACTAAATTTAACATAACAATTTACTATTGAAGAACCCGTAATTGAATTAATATATGATAAAGGTACATTCCAATAATATAGTTGATTTTTTTTCGTTGGTGATATTATATATTTTGGTAATGGCACAATACCCGATTTTTCCCCTTCCAATATTTTTGTTAAATATGTTGTAAATATTTTTCTTTGTTTATTTATATCATAAGTGTCGTAAAAATCTAAAATAAAAAAACTATTTAATGTCATATCATTATATGTGGTATTATTTATGTTACTTACAAGATTTGTAAAAAAATTTAATTGTAATAAATCATTTTGTAAAAAATAAAATTGTATTGTAGTATCACTAATACTTTTATTATATATAAATCTATAAATTTCACCATCAATAACAGGATTAATTAAATCAATTCCAGTTACTTGTGTTAAACTATCAATTTCTTGTTGATATCCAACAAAACTATCATAAATATTTAATGGGAATTTAATAAACAAATCTTGTTCATTAAATTTAATTCTTTGTTTAATTATTGACATGGACTTCCTATATTATTTGGATCACTCAATGGTGTAATTTTAATAGATTCTGAGTTTATTGTAAAATTAATTGTATTAAACATCTCATAAGTATCACCACTTTCTAAATCAGGTGCAACATCTAATATTATATTAGAAAATAAATATCTTCGTTTATTAACAAAAGGATAATTAACACCAATTCCAGATAATGGATCAATATATCCCTGTTCTAATATTTCTCTCCAAACAAAATTACCATTATTATCTAAATTTGTTGCATAGATTGGAATATTTGAAGCTATTTCATATGAAGTGTTACTGCTATTTGCTTTACTTAAATTATCACTTAAATATCTTAATTTAAATGGAATAAATGGATTATATTTCCAAACTATAGTTTTTGTTATCGATAAATTGGTCTTTATTTTTACTTTTGTTATAATATAATATGTTTGTTCTATTAATTGTGTTTGATAATAATCAGATTTAGAATATTCAATTAAATCCCCATAAATTAAATCACCAATATTTAAAATATCATTATTTAAAGTACTTCTTGTAGTTACTGCAGAATCACCATATATACTATTAAATGATTTGATTTGAAGTGATTCATCCTTTCCAATTGTTGGTACATATTGTGCATATAGAAATAATTCTGTTATTGGAAATCCAAAAGCGTCAAAATAATTTGAAACATCAATGTCAGTAAGAAAATTAAATGCATATGTTTGTTCACCATATATATTTTTAGAAAAACCTGCAGGATATAATTCAAATTGGCTTGGAACTGCAATTACTTCATAATATCTGATATATTGTGTTGATTTTGTGGTAATTTTTGTATATCCAGTTGCTGGTTTTAATAAATAAAACCTAAATGAATTTTCAATGGTTTTACAATTACCTGATAAGGGAATAAAAAAATCTTCAAAATATTGATAATTTAAACTTAAACCATTTAATAATGATAAATATTCAAAACCACCATAGATTCTATATATTGGATTTGCTTCTCTTTCAGCATCAAATATTTCAGTAGCACTTAATACATTTTTAATATCATATTCAATAATATTGGAACTTTTATTTAACAATTCCACTTTTTCGTAATTATCAATATCAACACTATTGATATTTTTATGACTGTTAAGTAATATTTTAACTGAATTATCCATATAATATAAATACCTTAAATTTTTTTTATAAAATTTGTAACCATTTTATTTTTTGTTCGTATTATCAAATATGTTTAACTAAAAAATTATGAATATGAAAAAAGTAAATTATTTAATAGTATTATTATTTTCTCTGATGTTTTTAAATACATCATGTGAAAAAGAAGAAATTGGAACTCCTGATGTGCCTGTTGATACAACTACAGTTGCACATGGAATAACTGCTGCTGATTTAGTTGGTGATTGGAATTTTGTATCACTTGATTTTAATGGTGATATAATTACTGAGTGTAATCAAAGTCTTTGTTATGATGCACAAAATCCAAATGGTGGTTATTTATATATTACACTTAATTTGAATATAACCAATGATATTATTACAACATTTAGTGATTGTACATATAGTGGTGATCCTTCGAAAAATTTGAAAAAAGAATGTGATTTTACTGTAGCAAATAACACAATTACACTTAGTCTTGTTGGTATAGTACAAATGAAATTTGAAATTATTAATGCGAATGTTTTTAATGGAGCAGAATTAAAATTGAAACTTACTGAAGGTATTAATTCAAAATATCCGGTTGGTGGAACATATACCCTTCGAAAATAATAATAAAAAAATAAAAAAACCCGTTCAATTGAACGGGTTTTTTTATGTTATACTAATCCCAAAGAAATTAAATATTCAATACAATTTGCAGTATCAAATCCCTTATAAAAATATGTTTGAGTATCTGGTTCAGCAAGACCATATCCACCTTCCTTTCCACCATTGTCAGGACATGGTTTTGACCAAATATTAATATATAAATTATTATTTAAGCCATTTTGTGGTATATTAATACCATTACGATATATACCTTTTAATGGAATATCAAAATAATTATTAGTGAAACCTTTAGATTCAATATTATTCATTTCTTTTATATCTTCTTTAGGTACGTTAATAAAATCAGTCCAATGTAAATCAGAACGGGCATACCATTTTGTATTAACTTGACCAGCAGCAATAGGATCATTATTATCAACATACATATTAATAAAATATGGTGATGGTGTAAAATTATAGTTAGAATATGCTCCACCATATATTAATGTTCCACTTGGATTGATTCTATTAACATAACTAATTTGTGGAAAATAAACAGATAAATTTAACCAATTCGCACCAAAGTGTTGTTTACTACCACCATATAAAACATTAGGAACTAATCCATATTTAGTATTTCCAGTAATATAAGTATTAGATGTCTCAATGAGACCAACATTATTATCAATAATACCAAAAACATCATTAATATTATCTTGAGGATTGAAATAAAATCCTTCTGTTGGGTTACGTGGTATTCTTGGTGCATCACCATTATTATATAAAACCCCATGAAATCTTGAAATACTATATAATCCACCACCGCTAAAAATAAAATGTTGATTTTTCCAAAAAACATTTCCAAGATCATATAAATTTAAAATATTATAATTATTTGATAAACCATAATAATCACCATGTTGTGGAAATTTAAATTTATATCTTAATTGTTTAAAATTTTTATCGTTATCTATTGGACTAATATTATTTAATGGAAGGTCATCTTCAGAAATTTCAAGAGTCATAAATCCTCTAAATTTAGTGTAAATTCCGTTTGAAGATGAATCTGGTACGGCTATTTCATTACCCCCCTCATCAATAATTACTTTATTTCTATTACAATTAATAATAAAAACAAAATCACCGTCTCTTTTATATGAAGAATATTCTGTTGAATCTAATACTAACATATCTTTATCTGGATCAACATTTCCAGAAATTATCTGATTATCCGATATTGTTGATGGATAATAATAAATTTTTTCCGTCACTTTTGCGAGTCTTTTTGATTGAATACCCCTATTAATATAGTCATTGGGATTTGTTCCGGTTATATGATATAATTCTCTAAAATTTCTTGCTGTATCATACACACTTCCCCACATAGATTCTGCACCATCAGTAAAAGCACTCCCAAAAATAATAAAAGTATTTTTTAATACAGAACGAATTCTAAAGTTTTGTTGTGTTATACCAATTTCAAAATTTTCTGAATCACCCCAAAAAGGTATTATTTCTACGCTAATTTCTTGAGTTTCTATATGTGGTAAATCATTTAAATCATCACTTGATTTTATTTTCGTATTATTATCGGTAAAAAAATTGGGTGAATATCCTAAATTAGTTACCATAGCAGCAGGTGACATACTATATTTTCCAATATCTGTTATATCCACACTTAAATGTATAGTTTGTGTCCCAATTGGAACACCATATATCATATAATCACCACTATTATTTGTTATTGCGATATGTTTATAATATTTTTTATATATGTTTAAATATATTTCATTTGTAACAATTTCTTCTTTAATTGGAAATGAACCAAATGGTTGTTTTGGACTAATAATTTTTGTTATAGGGTCTTTCTTACTAACACGTGGTAATAAATTATATCTTTTACCTTCAAAATTTTTATCTCTTGGTGTTCGATAAGGATATATTCCATATATTTCACCATTTGTTGCATCTTCATCACTAATTGGAATAAAAACACTTATTTTGGCATTAGGTATACCAATACTATCATTAGCAGTAACTCTACCAACCAAAACACCATAATCTGCATTAAAATTATTATAAATGTCTTTAACATCAATACTCATTGAAAGAAATTCTAATGTATCGATGTTTTGTTCAAGTCTAACCTTTACGTATTTATCGGTATTTACATCATTCGTATTTAAATAAATTTGTTGTGAACTATTCATAAAAAAGTTTTTTTATAAATACTAAAACTCAGAAATACATATTAATTTAAAAAAATTGAAAATTATTAAAAATTTTTTTCGAAAAATCCAGATCAAAAAATTGAAAAAAATTGAAAATTTGAAAAAATCCAGATCAAAAAATTGAAAAAAATTGAAAATTTGATTTTATGACTAAGAATTACAGCTTGATATTAATTAAACTAAAACGCCTTTTCGATATTTTTTTAGTATTTATTGAAAAAGATTAAGCATTGCTTATTGAATAGAAAAAATAATAAAAAATTTAAATAATTAATAAAATGGCAGAATTTGTATTTACCTCTCCGGGTTATAAATTTAGAGAACGTGATTTAACATTCGTTACACGTAATGTAGGTATAACAACTTTGGGTCTTGTTGGTGAAACATTAAAAGGTGCAGCTTTTGAACCTGTATTCATTGAAGATAAAGGACAATTTTCATCAAGATTTGGTACTCAAAGCACAAAAAGATTTTCAAGTGGTTTACTTCAATATCAATTACCATATGTAGCAAATGCATATTTGGAAGAAACTAATCAGTTATGGGTAACCAGAGTTTTAGGTTTATCGGGATATGATGCAGGTACTGCATGGGCACTTACTTTAAGTGCTGGTGTTGATCCTGAAACAACTGGTACGACTACAGTAAGTGCATTTACTGCAAGTTTTAGTGGTGGGTCGTATTTAGGTGTTTCATTAAATTTAGTTGGAGATACTGGTGTTTCGTTTAGTGGTTATACTAAAATAAGTGCAACTGAATTTGAAGGAATTTCTTACGCATTTAGTGCTATAACCATGACAGGTACAAGTGGTACTGTTAATGTGATTGCAACCACATTAAGTGGTGAGTCATATAGTGAATATGAAGGTATGGTACTTGCTGTAATAAGAAGTAGGGGTTATGTTAAAGATAATGTAAATGCTCCTGCAACAACCATATTTGACACAACATCACTTACAATGAGTGGAAATACTACAATAATTGATACTGGTGATATGTTCGGTCAATTTATATTAAGGACATATAGTACTGCAAGTACTGAAACATATACTGTGACATTAAATCCAAATGCAAGTAGTTTTATTACAAGTGTTGTTGGTTTAGAACCAAAAGACAAAGCTACTAAAATTTGGGTAGAAGCAGTTTATCCAGACTTAATTAAAAAATTAGATGCTGAAGGAATTGGTTATGGTGTTAATACCACTATACTTAATTGTACTTCTGATGCTTTCACTAATTATAAAACACAATTTAAAACTCCTGAGACTCCTTGGATTGTATCTCAATTAAAAGGTAATAAAGTAGATAAATTGTTCAAATTTATTAGTATATCAGACGGTAATGCTGCAAATCAGGAAATTAAAATATCAATTACTAACATAAATCCTATTTCATTTGAATTTGATGTTATTATTCGTGATTTTAATGATTCAGATGATAATGTAAGAATACTTGAAACGTTCTCAAGATGTAATTTAATTCTTGGAACAAATGGTTATATAGCGCAACGTATTGGTACATCTGATGGTGAATACGATCTCCAAAGTAAATATATTATGATTGAAATGGTGGGTGAAATTGCTCCAGATGTATTTCCTGCTGGTTTTGAAGGATATTTTTTCAATCAATATAGTGGATTTACTGGTGTTGCACCAAAAATTTATTACAAAACCGAATATAATGATGATGAAAGACCTAAAAAAGTTTATTTGGGTGTTTCTGAAAATGCATATGATGCAACTGGTTTAATTGGAACTGGCGTAAATCAAAACATGTTTAATTTTAATGGTCAAATTAGTACAGGTACACATATTAAAACCGATGGTTTCCATATGGATTCTGGTGCTACTGGAACTTATGATGGTTATATGTTTGAAGTTGGTGCTGGTAAATTCAGAACCATTGAAGACGTTGTTGATCCAACCAATCCTTATTATGAAATGATAACAAGGAAATTTACTTTAGTTCCTTCTGGTGGTTTTGATGGTTGGGACGTTAATAGATTATCACGTTCATATGGTGATTTATATTCACTTAATAAAATATATGATGGTGTTAGTCCTAACGGAAGTCCAGTAAATGATTATCAAGCATGGCAAACAGCAATCAATACTTTTTCAAATCCAGAAGAAGTTACAATTAACTTATTTGCAACTCCGGGTATTAATTGGAGTGATCAAAATACTTTAGTTAAAGAAACAATTGAAATGCTTGAAGACCAAAGAACCGATACTTTATACATTATTGATTCTCCAGATAGTAATATTCCGGTTGTAATTGGTGAATCAAAATCTGATGTTTTAGCTGCAAATGAAATTGTTGACTTACTTGATTCAGCAGATATTGATTCAAACTATGCTTGTACATATTTTCCTTGGATTCAAATGAGGGATACTCAAAATAATGTTAACATTTACATTCCACCAACTGGTGAAGTTGTAAAAGCAATGGCATTTACAGATAATACAAAATTCCCTTGGTTTGCACCTGCAGGTTTAACTCGTGGTGTAACAGATGCAAGGAAATCGAAATATAAATTAAGCCTTGAAGCACGAGATGCTCTTTATGCTGGTAGAATAAATCCAATGGCAGATTTTGCTGATGCAGGAACTGCAATTTTTGGACAAAAAACTCTTCAAGTAAAAGAAAGTGCACTTGATAGAATTAATGTTCGTAGATTATTGCTTCAAATTAAAGTTCTTATTGCAAATATTGCAATTAGACTTGTATTTGATCAAAATGATCAAGCAACCATTGATCAATTTATTTCAAAAACTACACCAATTCTTGATACAATTAAAAGAGAAAGAGGTTTACAGGAATTTAATATTAAAATGGATGATAGTAATAATTCTAATGAATCTCGTGATAGAAACGAATTATTTGGTGAAATATTCTTGAAACCAACACGTGCTCTTGAATTCATTGGTATCACATTTACAATTACACCATCTGGTGCATCATTTGCCGATGTTGGTGCGTAATTAACATTCATAAATTAAGAGAATATCAAAGAATAAGTATTTTACCGAATCTTTAATATATTTTTTTAAAAACGAGTATTTATTATAAAAATAAAATTAAATATTAAATAAAACAGAACATGGCTGGAGAAATGATAAGGGGTATCCCATTCGAATACGAACCAAAAAGAGTTAATCGATTCTTTGCTGAATTTGCCGATGAATTAGGAATTGAAGTATGGAAAATTCTAAAATTTAAAAGTCCTTCAATGAAAATTAATAGCGTTCCTATTCCATATATGAATGAACAGAACTATGTTGCTGGTCGATATACTTGGGATACAATGTCGATTACATTTATTGATCCAATCGGACCTTCCACATCACAACAACTTATGGAATGGGTTCGATTACATGCAGAATCACTTACTGGTCGTATGGGTTATGCTGCAGGATATAAGAAAAATATTTTATTAAAAGCATTAGACCCTACAGGTATTGAGGTTGAAAAATGGTTTTTGGAACAATGTATGATCACATCAATTGATTTTGGTGATAAAGATTATGGTAATGACGAATTAACCAACATAACCTTGGAGGTCCAACCTTGGAGGTGTATACTTAACATGTAATCAATTACTTACAAATAAAATAATTATAAACCGCAAATATTTTATATATTTGTGGTTTATTTTTTATATGAAAACTGGAATTTATAAAATTTTAAACACTATCAACAATAAAATATATATTGGTAGTGCTATTGACATTAAAAAAAGATGGCGAGACCATAAATGGTATCTTAAAAAAAATAAACACCATAATTTACATTTACAATCATCATGGAATAAATATGGAGAGAATTCATTTGAATTTTCAATATTATTAGAATGTACTGTTGATCAATTATTAATTTTAGAAAAAGAAGAAATTAAAAAATACAATTCTTTTAATAAAAATTATGGTTATAATGTTAATGATCCTGAACATAAATTTTTAAATAGAAAACATACTGAAAAAACAAAACAAATATTATCATACCAAAAATTAGGAAATAAAAATCCAATGTTTGGTAAGTGTGGAATAAAGCACCCAAAATTTAACAAAAAAATGTCAATTGAAAGTAGACTTAAAATGTCTATAAGTCATAAAGGAATTCCAACAAATAGACAAACTAACGTTAAATTATGTAAAGAAGATATTATTGATATTCGTAATAAATTTTTTAATGAATTTATTTCACAACCTAAAATTGCATTAGAATATAATGTAAGTTATACTACAATAAATAAAATAATTACAAGAAAAACTTGGTTATGTGTTTAATTAATTCGATTTTTATTTAAAGGTGGCGAACTGTTACGTATACTTTAATCAGATGGCTGCTTCCAAGCCAATGAACCACCATTAATTTAATTCAGCAATTCTATTTTCAATAATTTTTTTCACGTAGAAACTTCTATCTTTACATTCAATTATTTGATAATTATCATTATTATGTGAAAACCATACTATATATGATTTACCAAGTTTAATATTTATATTTTTTTCAATAATTTGTTTATATAATTCCAATTGTAATGAATATATTTCTAAATCACAATCTTCCAATAGATAAAGATCATTTAATAAATGTCTACTGATTATTTCAAAAGTAAAATCTTTATTAGTTTTCCAATCCCAAATTTGAAATTCTTTCATTTTAATATTATAAAATAAAATATCCATCATTCCGGCAATCATAGATTCTTTATCATATGCCACAAATTCAGTACGAATTGGAATTAATTTATTATGAACATCTTTATAAAAATTATCTACATGTTTTTTTGTTATTTGATATTCATTATAAACAGGATCAAAACCAAATTCTTTTAATATTAATTCTTTTGGATATTCATATTTTTTATTTTGGAAAAGATTTTCGGTATAATCATGAATTGCAGAACCTTTAATTGTTCCTTTTTTATTAATAAATTTCCACGCAGCCAATATTTCATCTTGAGATACATGAAATTGATCGGCTTTATAATTTGACCAATAATCTTCGTTAAATTCTTCCTGATAGCGATGAATTAATGTAGTAACAGAAATTAATTCATTATTATGTAAATAATATTTATGGGGTTCATCGAAAAACGTAATATCGTTAAACGTTGTAAAAAGTTCTCCCGGTATTATTAGTGGATGTTTCATTCATAACAAAACTAATGATTTAATTAATTAATTACAATATTTTTTTGTAAAATTGCATCTAAATTAATTTTTTCTAAATCATTAATTATTGCAGTTTTATCTGCTGGTAATACTGAATAACCATGAATATGTGTAATTATTGCTTTACGAAAAATTTCAAATACTTGAACAATAATATCCCCTCTACCAAGTGGATGACCTTCATCAAAAATTCTTTTTCTATCTTCAGCATTTAATTTAGCTGGTTTAAATTGAGGGTTTCCAATATGTGATATTATTCCAATTTTGTCACTTTCAATTATAGTATTACTATAAAATTCTTTTGATTCTGCACCCTTTGATTCATAAATAAGACTAATTTCTGCAGGATTTTTATTATTTAACTTTAATGGATTACCGTTTTCATGTTTACCTGCACGAATATGTACTTCATTTAAACGTAAAATAACATCAGTATTTACTTTACCAATTATTGCAATATCATTTTTTGTTGGAAATACACCCTCTGCATCCGGATATGTTGAAATCGATTTTTCTGGTTGTATTAATCCAACATTTGTAGTTGAAAGTGCAGTATAAATATTATCATATTCAATTCTTTGTATTTGTGATACTATATTCCCAAGCCAAAATCTACTTCTTTGTGGTTGTTTAATATCTTCAATAAAAATTCTAACTACTTCACCAACTTGTGGATAGACATGAAAAAATTTAGGTAACATTGGATAACACCAAGGTAAATCTTTACCTATTGTTTTATGATCTAAATCGGGAATACTAACTTTAATTCTACCACCATCTGTAGGATCATCAATTGAAATAACTTCACCGTAATAAATTGTTCTTGTTACTTGATAAGTATCTGTTTTTTTATACGGATTACTTGTCTGTATTATTGGTTTATCGTATGACATTATTTTCTACTATTTAATTCTTCGATTAAATTAACATAAGATGCTTCAACTTTCATTAAATTTTCTAATTTTTCATTAATTTTCTTTTCAAGATTATCAATAATAAAAGTATCATCAATAATTTCTTGTATTAATGTTTCATGTATTAATTTAGAATCATTAATCATTTTAAGCAATTCTGTTGGTGTGTGTCCTGTTAAATTTTCCATTATTGTGCTACTCCATATCCACTTGAATACATTATTGTTGAACCAAATACCGAAACAGGACCTGTTGGTGATATACCAGCAGCAGAAAGTGTAGTTCCCGGAGGAATAGCAACACTAATGATCATATCTTGTTGAATTGCTTTTACTATTTCTTCAATTCTTATTCTTTCCATTATTTCATCTGGATTAACTTCACCAGATGGTAAAACACCAACAGGTAATCCTGCTTCACTTTTTCTGGAAATTATACGTGATGCGATTTTTGTTGGTGATAATCCGGGTCGTCTTGGAGCACCAATTAAAATTAATGGTGTTGGAACTTTTGGAGTACCTCCAACTGTAGATAGTTTTAATATTTTATCAAAACCACCAATGATTGCATTAATACTACTATAATCCATAATTAACTATTTTTTTATTCTTAATATTACGCAATTAGACTTTTAATTACACCAATATATTGATTTATTTTTTCTATTATTATTTTTTTAACTATTGGTACAAGAAATGCTACCATTAATGTTACAACTATTTTAAATATATATTCAATAATTAATTTCATTGCTTCTTTAACAAGACATTTAATAACGGCTTTATTGTTTTTAAAATCACCAGAACCATCACCACCTTGTAGAATTGAATTAATAATCATAAGTGTTTTAATTTCTATTGATGTTGTCATAATTTTAGTTAACATCAAAGTGATTATTTTAATTAATCTTTGAAAAAAACCATCTTTAATTGTTTGTTTATTTTCTTTAGCTACTGCATCACTTGCAGTACTTTGATCAACAGTGGCATCAACAGCATTTCCGACAGCATATGGATCATTTGAATTAGATATTTGATTAATAACGTTTGTCATTCCACTCATTGGAAGAGATGCACTTATTAATCCACACCCCATATCATAATAAACAACTCCCTCAACCATTTCTTTTGATTTCTGTAATAAATCATCAATATCTTTTTGGGATAAATCAAAACTATCATCATCATTATCAATTAAATTTTCAAGAGTTTTATCTACTTGTAATTCTTTAAATACCTCATCAATAGATTTTTTTTGAATATTAGTTGTAGTACCATAAATTGAATTCATAACATTTGTCATAAATTCTTTTTTATGAATTATTGATGTGTCATCAATATAATCATTATACCAATTACCAATTGTTTTAGATGAAGCAGTAGAAGACGATTTTAATATAACACCATCAGTTGATGAATCATATCTGACTTCTAAAAAACCTAAATATGTTTCGGTTGAACCATTTTTAATGGCATTATAAACAATGCTATCAAAATTTGGTTTTGAATTATTGTATAATAATTTACCAACTTCAGAATTTGGACTTGTTTTTAATTTTCCATAAATATCAATTTTTTTTAATGGTATTATAATTCCAGAACCCGTACTTTTAAAATTATTAGGTAATGGATCGCTGGAATTATATTGAATCATTTGTTTTTTTAATAGATTTTTTAATTGTGGTTCAACATTATTAATAAATTCAGTAAATAAATTACCGATTAAATCTTTTAACCCTACCGATCCAACAAGTGATTTTAAAATATCGAGTAAAAAAGGGACAATATCATTTTTATTATTGATAGAAGTAAAAGTATCAATAGATTTTGGTGACTTATTATTCGTGTTTTGAATATATGAAGTATATGCACCAATTGTAGTAAAAACGTTTCTTTTACTGTCCTTAATATTCATTTTTAGTTTTTAAGTTTATCCTTTTTATCCAATTCTTCCTGAACTAAATTTAATAATTCGGTTCTTCTTTCATCAGTGACTTTCTTTTTATCACCAAAATTAATACCTGTTTCTTCTGGAACATTTTTCGAATTTTTTTCATCAAAAACAACTTCTTTTAAATATCGAAGAAGCATAATTTTTTGATCTTGATTTTTTGCTTCCGCAGCAATAAGTTTAACAATATGATCACCAATTCCAGCAATTTCAGCATTTTCTTTTACTTTAAGTTCCCATTTTGTAAACAATCTGGTAATCTTAGCTTTGATGTTATGTGATTCGTTGTAAATTTCTTGTAATAAATTATTTACACTTTCTTCATCAAATTTTAGTTTTTTTCTGGTTGGTCTCATATTATTATTTTTACATAAATACTTTTATTAATAAATATAATTATAGTTTTAGTACATATGAACTACCAATTAAATTGGTTTCATGCTTCATTGACTTATCAATTGATAATGCCTCATCATGTTTTTGTTTTATATCCGATTCAGTTCCTGAACCAGATAGTATTTTTAAACCTTGTTTCTTAATATTTATACTTGCATTAAAATCTCTATCGTGTATTGTATTACAACTTGGACAAGTCCATTTTCTATCTTTTAGAGTTAAGTTTTGATTAATATAATTACAAACATTACATGTTTTACTACTTGGAAAAAATCTATCAATCTTAACGATTATTTTGTCATTCCAATTAGCTTTATATTCAAGCATAGTGTAAAAAGTTCCCAACGAAACATCCAAAAATGCTTGTGCTAACTTATGATTCTTCATCATATTTTTTACTGTCAAATCTTCAATACAAATTACATCGTGGTTTTTGATGATTTCTGTACTGACTTTATGTAAATAGTCTTTTCTAATATTACTTATTTTTTCGTGTACTATTGCAAGTTTTGATTTTTGTTTTAATTTGGAATTACTTCCTTTTACTTTTTTAGATAATTGTCTTTGATTATATTTTAACTTTTTTAAATTGGTTTTAAGTGTCTTAATGTTTTTATAGACTTTACCGTCTGAAAGTATTGCTAAATCCTTTATACCTGTATCAATACCAATATTTGAATTTGTTTTTTCAAATGGGGTATATTCAACTTCACAAGTAAAACTTACATAGTATTTACCCGTTGTTGACATAGATATTGTTGTAGAAAGAATTTTACCTTTAATTTGTTTGTGAATATTTATTTTAATTCCTTTTTTAAATTTTGGTATATAAAGTTTATCTTTTTCGATATATACTGACTGTGGTATGGTAAAACTTTGTTTGTTGTATTTGTTTTTAAATTTTGGAAATTGAGTTTGTCTTCTAAAAAATTTATTATATGCCGTATCTAAATTTCTAAGTGATGACTGTAAACTTTGTGAGTTAATTTCTTTTAGCCATACAAACTGTTCATTCTTTTTTAAAATAGTCAGGTCATTTGCGTTATCATAATAGTTAAGTGATTTTTTTTCTTCTAAATAAGTTTCTTTTCTAAGATTTAAATAATGGTTAAACACAAATCTACAAGCTCCAAAATGTTTAGCAAAAAGAACTTTTTGCTCATTATTGGGGATAATTTTAAATTTATATGATTTATAAATAAATTTCATTCTCCCATAAATACTTAAATTTTACAAAAAATTTATTATTTTGTAAATACAAATTAATTAGAAATAGGATTTATCATAAATATATCAAGAATTCCATTATATTTAAGTAATTTACTTTCAGGATAACTTATAATATTAGTATTTTTAGGATTAACATCATGTACTATATTAAGATTTTTATCAATTATAACTGCATGTGTTATCGCAGGGTCTTCATTAGAATTATAATATTTTGGAGAATAAACCGATGCAAAGAAATAACCCTTAACCCCTTTCATTTGTTTTATTTTATTAAATCTGGTTTTTAAATGTACAGTTGATAAACCTTTTCTTTTATTAATAATTCGATATTTATTATAATTATAAAGACAACCATCATAATCATAACCATGTTTTTTAATTAATGCATAAAATTCACGAAACCAATCTTGACCTAAGAGATTAAAATTTGGAACATCATTTAATGATAATTCAAATAAACTGGCAACCGCAGCTTGCATACAATTACCATAATCTTTATCAATAATGGTTTGATATATTTTATACATTTTTTATGATATTAACAATATCTCTACTTGATACAATTATACATTTTGATTTAATTTCTTCAATTCTCTTTTTTGGGATATCATAATGATTTTTATGAAACCAATATTTTTTTATTTTTAATATTTTTGCCATTTTATGGAGATTCTCTTCTGAATATGGTGTACAAACAATATGTCGATTATTATCACAAAAAAATAACATAATTTAATCATCCATAAATGTTATTTTTTCTAAAAAATATATTTCTTTAAATGGCTTAATAGCTAATCTAATTTCTTTTGTTGATAGACCAGTTTGTTCTTTTAAAAACAATAAAATTTTATTTTTTGCAAATTTATTTGTAATCCTTTTATTATATTTCCCATCTGGAGTATCTTCCATAAATAAAATATGCCAATTTTTTAATACGTTTGCAATTGCATCACCAACAATAATCTCATTTTTTTTCATTAATATGTCTTGATCGATTTTATTTTCGATTTTATTAACAACATTATCAATAAGTTTATCAAGACTATTTTGAGTTTCACTTTCTATTTCATACGAATATTCAATATTTTCATTAATTTCATCAATATAATCATCAAAAGATAAATTAATTTTCTTTTCAGTATAACTTTTCTTACTATGATCTTTATAGTAGTTTCTAATAATTGTTTGACAATAACTAAATGCTTTAGAATTAAATATTCTATAATTAATATTTTTATTTTCTTTAATTAAAAAATTTAATTTTTCGTTTGCTTCTTCAATATCCCAAAATTTATAATTAACATCCATTTTAATCCATTTATCTGAATCACTTTTATTATATTCAATAATAAACGGTCTGTATTTAATCATATGTTCAATTAAATGAGTAAGAGCATTGGATTCAATCTCACTCATATCATAATTACCAATATGAATGGGATATCTTCTTAAAATACTTTGTATCATTTTTCGGAAGGGTTCAATTAAAATTTGATTATAAATTTTATTTTTTTCTTCTAATGAATTTGAATTAATATAATCTATAACGGCTTTTTCTTCCCTTTCAGCGAAATACGGAGCACTAATTTCATTTTCTTTCATTTTTCATAACAAAACATAAAATTATTTTTCTAACATTGACATATCAATTACTCTATCATTTAAAAAGTTAGATTCTTTAATTGCGGTTTCGAACCAGAATTTTCTTTCATTAACTGACATTATTTTTTGATACGTATCGAATAAACTTTCTTCTCTTCCAATAAGATGTTTATATCCGATTTTAGGTATGCTGAATATTTTATTTGCATTATTTAATGCTCTAAGTAAAAATTCATACATAAAAGTTAATTTAATGTTTGGTTTATAACCACCAAGGAATTCAAATTCAGATTTTTTGATTACCGCACCACTTAATTTAAAATCAGTATATTGCTTTAATGCGTTGAGATTCAAATAACCCATTTCGCCATTTTCACCAACAAATTGTTGTGCCCATACAGTTTCATTGGTTAATTTAATTCCTTCATTTTTATTATTTACCTCAATCATCATAGTTAAAAACACATCTATGTCAGAATATGAATTAATATAATTTTCGGCATTTTTTATAAAAGTTTTACTGAATTCATCATCGAATTCAAGTACAGTGAAATATTCAGTATTTATTGATTTGACTGCAAGATTAACTTGTGTTTGATAATCTGAAGTATCAAAATTATTAACAAGATAAAAATTTTGATATGTTATTCCTTTATCCTGATATTTTTGAATCTGTGATTCAACAAATCCTTTAATTTCATTTTCAAGCGTATTCGGAAACACCAAAATTATCATTGGTATTTTTACAATTTCTTCTTGTGCTATAATTGATTCAATAGCTTTATCTAAATAACTTGATAATTTATCATTATATTCATGAATTGGTATTATTATTGATAAGTTGTTCATTTTTAATATAAATTAATTTAAAAATTATTTTTGTTCTGTTTGTGGAATTAATGCAGCATTTAAAAGATTAATTCTCTGATTAATATATTCTTGATAAATATTAATTAACATTAGTTCAGCATTTTTTTGTGTATATTTTTCAACGATTTTATCCATTGATTCATATAGTGTAGGTAAAATATTATCATCCAAAAATTTAACTAATACTTCACTTGTAATAATTGGAAGATCATAATAATTATCCGTCCAAACACCACCACCTTCAACAATTTTAATTGTATTTCCTTCTTCATCTTTTTCAAGCATAAAATCTGGCATAATGTCTGGTTTTAAACAAATTGGTATAACACCAGATTTCATACATTCAAGTGGAAAAGTACCAAAACTTGAAATTCTGTCAATCCAAACTGCAGCAAAATTATTTTGTAATCTTTTTGCAAAATCAATTCTTCTCATTGGTTGTGGTGGTTTACTTTTTGTAAGCATTGGATCAAAAGTGATCCAATTGTATTGAGGATGTCGATTAAAAAAAAGTTTTACAAATTTTGAAATCTCATTTGGATTTCTACCAACTATTGAAATTATTGGTTTTTGTGGAACATTTGATTTTGCAAAATAATCTGGAATTCCAATATTATAAAATTTAATATTAAATTTATTTCCGTAATATGTTTCAACCCATTCTTTAATCGTTTTAGATGTAGTAATAATATCACTAATCCCAAAACTTCTCCAATCAGTTCCCGGAATTAATGAATTAACCATATAATCTACTGATTGTAGTAATCCAATTCTCATACATGGAAGATTTTTTGTTTGTTCCATAATGTTTGAAAATACTTCAGGAATAATCATAATGTCTTCAGGTCCTACCGTCATTTTAGAATCACTAAATGCCATATGTTTGTGATCAGTTAATTCTTTTTCAATCCAAATTGGTGGAATATAATCACCCTTTTCAACCATAACAACAACTTCATAACCCATATTTTTTACAACAGTTGCATGAAAATAAATTTCATATACACTTGCTGCTGGTGATTGGGATTCTGGTACACAGAATATAAATTTTGATTTTTTATTTATGATGTTTTTTAAAGAAGTTTTTATTTTTAAAATTTTTTCTTCTTCTGCTTTACGAATTTCAGCATCACGTGCTTCATTATTTAAAATTTCTTCGCTCATTTTTATTTGTTTTTATATTTAATTATTTTTTCAAATTCTTTATTTTCATTTAAATCATTAATTTGTAATACTTCTAATGAACCAGATTTAATTTTTTCATTATATGGTCTGATTAATTTTATTAGTTTTTTACCCCAAGGAACACCTAATTCTAATATTTCAGGATCAGTAGTGATTAGGACATCAACATCTTTCCACATATCAATTGATTTATTAACAAATCGATAATTTTTAAAACGACTTGTTATTTTACTTAAAAAAAATAATGTTGGTGGAATACTAAATATATTTTCTACTGACAATGCAGTAAATTCAGCAGTATTACTATATTTTAAAAGAAATTTATTAATATGTAAATCCATGCCTTTATACATCATTGTAGCACTTGCATGAATTTCAAAAACATAATCTTCATACATAAAACGATTATAAACTTCTCTTGCAGTAAGTTTTATTTCTTCATCCTTTTTAAATAAAAAAACATCCGCAGGTGATTCACCTGTTTTATCATCTATTTGATATTCGATTGGATTAATATTTTCTGGTATTTCGTCCGGTTCTTTTAATTCTTTTTGTTTTTCAACCATATCATTCCACCTATAATATTTAAAATAATCATAAACATATGGTTGTGGTTGTGGTGCACCTTCTTCACCAAATTCTTGAGAATAAAATCGATCAAATTGTAACCATTTTGCTCTTAAAATCTCATTTATGTCGATTCCTACTCTAATTTTACTCATTATTTTCTTTTTTTAATTCTTCTAATTGAAATTGAAGTTCATTCTGTAAAATTTTCATCATTTCTGTGTGCTCTTTAATTAATTCATCTTCAGTAATATATTTAGGATCAATACATTCAACTCTTGTATCTAAAGATTGTGTTGGAATAACAATTACTTCACCATCAAATGTTGTTGGTGCTATCTTATTTAAAAGTTTATGTACAAAATTTTCAATATCTTCTGATCGAACACCTGCTACTCCAATATACATTACTAATATTTTTTTTTCCATTTTTTAAAAAATTTTAATTTAGTTACTGTTTTTAAAAATATAATTAGTTATATATATTAATACGTTAATAAATTAAAAATCTTGAATTTTTTAAAAAATATTTTTCACAGTATTTATCAAAAAACAATAATAAAATATAAATTTTTATAAAATGGATAACGAAGGACAAACATCATTTCCACAAAAAGAATCAGTAGCAGATGCTTTAAAAAAATATAAAGAATCAACTAATATGGCTACAGGAACTGCAATTCCAAAACCAACATCATTTAATCAAAATGAATTTGAAAAAACTATGTCAAGGGAAACTGATCCCGATTTAATGACAGTTTATGAAGAAGTTAAATTACCATCAAAAGGAATTTTTTATGAAAATAAACTTTCAGAAGTCAATGTTGAATATATGACTTCCAGAGATGAAGATTTATTAACTACTCCTTCCTTAATTGAGAATGGTACTGTTATTGATGTTTTATTAAAAAGAAAAATTAAAACACCGGGAGTTAATCCTGAAGATTTATTAATTGGTGATAGAAGTGCAATTATTTTATTTTTACGTACTTCAAGTTATGGTACTGATTATACTGTTCAAGTAAATGATCCAAGAACTAATATACCTTTTAAAAACACTGTTGATTTAACTAAATTAAAATATAAAGAAGTTACGGAAATGCCTGATGAACAAGGTTATTATGTTGTTGAATTACCAATGCGTAAAAAAATTGCAAAACTAAGACTTTTAACAACAGGTGAAGAAAATCAAATATTTAAAAAAGCACAAGCAATTCAAGAAGCATATAGTGAAGAATTTAGTCAATATTCAACATTAAAAATAAAAGCACATATTGTTTCAATTAATGAAAAAACTGATCGATCATATATTGATAAATTTGTAGATGCAATGCCAGCATTGGATGCACTTACCATTCGTAAAAAAATTATGGAAGTTTCCCCGGATATTGATATGAGATATCAATTTAATGCTAAAGATGGTTATACTTTTGAAGCAACATTATCAATCGGAATAGATTTTTTTTTCCCAAACAGTTAGCAGGTGAGTATAAGAAAATGATTGATGAGGAAGTCTTCATTCTAACCAAACATGCTAACTTTGATGCTGATTATATTGAAAAAATACCAATTTATAAAAGACGACATTATTTATATTTACTACAAAAAGAAAATGAAGAAATAGAAAAACTTCAAGACCAAGCAAAAAATAAATACAATTCGAGATCAAGAAGATAAAATTCTTGGTCTTTTGTATTTATATCTATAGAATAATAATTTAATATGGCTTTAACTGATAAACAAAAAAATATGCAATCTCTTATCGATATGATGAAAGATTTGCAAGGTCAATATAGGGACAATTTAAGTAATGAAAAACAAATTGCTGAATTACAACAAGTTAGAAGTGATAGGCAAATGACTATTAATGAATTACAAAGAAATTATAATGAATTAACTAAAAGTCAAAAAGATTATTTAAATGATATTATTAAACAGCAAAATGAAGAATATATTACATTAAGAAATTTAACAAAAGAACAAAAATCATATAATGATAATTTAGCTAAAAGTAAAAAATTATATCAGGAAATTGGTGGTTTAGCTAAGAATTTATGGACATATTTAAATCAAAATGATAAAATAATTCGTAGTACCATTCTTAATCTTGGTATATCTGGTGCTAAAGCTGAAATAATGCGATCATCATTTGAACAATCTGCAGTTTTTGTTGCAAAATTGGGTGGTGATCTTGGTGACATTCAAACTATAATGACCGGATATGCAGATGAAACAGGTAGAGCACGTGCATTATCTGCCGAAATGGTTAAAGATATTGAATTAATTGGAAAAGGTACTGGATTGGGTATTGAATCAGCAACAAGACTTGGTGCACAATTTGAATTAATGGGGTATGATGCTAAAACAACAATGGAATATGTTCAAGGTGTTGTTGATACATCAGAAAGAATGGGTGTTAATACCACTAAAGTATTAAAAAATATTGGAGATAATTTTAAAAAATTACAAACATATACTTTTCAGCAAGGTGTTAAAGGTTTTGCTCAGATGGCAATGTATGCTGAAAAATTTAAAATTGATATTGGTGCTGCTCTTGATTCTGCAACTGTTGCAAGAAGTCTTGAAGGTGCAATTGATTTAGCTGCACAATTACAAGTAATGGGTGGAGAATTTGCAAAAACTGATCCATTTCAAATGCTTTTCTTATCACGTAATGATCCTGCAAAATTTACCGAAAAAATTGCAGATATGACTAAAGGTGTAGTTACTTTTAGAAAAATGGCAGATGGTTCATTTGAAAAATTTATAAGTCCTGCTGATCGTGATAGACTTGCTTCTGTAGCAAAATCATTAGGTATGAGTAATGAACAATTAACCGAAATGAGTTTACGACAAGCAGAAATTCAAAGAATGCGTCAACAAATGTCTGGTATGGGTCTTAGTAGCGAACAAAAAGACTTAATTGAAGGTGCTGCTGTTTTTAATGCAAAAACTGGACGTTTTGAAGCAATGATTGCCGGACAAATGCGTGATGTTACTACATTAACAAGTGCACAAGCAGATAAATTTATTGAAGAAAGAAAATCTTTAGAAGAACGTGCAAAACAAGCACAAACCTTTGATGAAGCATTTAAAGCAACAATAAATGAATTAAAAGCTGTCCTATTACCAATGCTTAGAGGGGTTGATGCTGTATTAAAATCAGTTAGACCAATTGCTGAAACAGTTACTAAAGCAATTGAAGCATTTTCACAAAAAGAATGGATGGCTACTGGTCTTAAAGTGGCTGGTGGTATATTAGCTGGTGGATTTATACTTAATAAAGCATTTATGGCTGGAGCTAAAATTTTTGGTTCAAGTAAAGGTGCTGCTGGTCTTGGTGGATTAATTAGAAGTAAATTAGGTGGTGGTACAAGTGGTAGGATTCCTACTTCTGGTGGTGCGGGTGCTGCTCCAAGTTTTGGTTCTGGTGCGGGTGCAGGAATGAAATCTTTAGGTGCGGGTGCAGGTATAGGTCTTGCAGCAGTGGGTATGGGTGAGGGTGTTGGACTTGCTGCTACAGGTATTAGTAAACTTGCGGATTCAATGTCAAAATTAACACCTGAACAAGCAAAAACATTAAAATCTATTGCAATGACACTTGCAATAACATTTCCTCTTGCAGCTATTGGTATTGGTATCGTTGCAGCAGTTGCTGCACCTGCTGCTGTACCATTATTAGCATTAGGTGCTGCATTATTAATGATGGGTGGTGCTATTGGTATTGCATCATGGGGTATTGGTCAAATGGGAATGGGACTTGGTAAACTTGTAGAATCCTCAAAAGATGCTGGTCCTGCGATGTTACAAGTAGGTGCTGGTATTGGTTTTATAGCAGCTTCAATGTTGGGATTCACAGCAGGTGCTGCAGGATTTTTAGTTTTTGCGGGAGTAATGAGAACACTTGCTAAAAATGCTCCAGCTATGGCAGTTGTTGGTAATGCTTTTAAAGAAATTAGAACAGTAATGACAGGTGCTAAAGAAGATTTGCTTGCTGTTCAACAAACAGTTGCAAGTTTATCAAAACTAAATGTTAAAGGTGGTGGCATGTTTTCAGAATTAGCAAATATTTTAAGTAAACCATTAAAAGTTGAATTTACACAAGGTCGAGTTGCGATGGTAAATGAAATTACTCTTACACTTGATGGACAAAAATTTATGCAAAAATCATATAATGTGAATTTAGCAATTCAAAAACACCAATCATTAATGCATGGTAAAGGTGATCAAAATACTTAGAAAATTATTCCGTAAGTATTTATTTAAAAAGATTAATTAATGTCAACAATATTTGCTGGTAGTGTAAATGGTAATAATAATACTCAAGGTGTTACAAACTCAAGATTATTAACTAATTCAAATGATTTTAGAGAAGTATTGATTTCTCGTAATCTTTATGATCTTGATAAAGAATATAATCTTTCAAATCCTACAACCGGATCAAAAATTGTTGATTCAATTAATAGTATTGCTACAATTGTTGCACCATTTAAATCATTTAATTTAGAAAATACTGTATATGGAAGACTTATAGATAATCCAACACCATTAACTAAAATTGGATTGGCAATGTTGGGAACACAATTAGCATATAATGCGTCATCACATATTTCCCAACAAACACTTCCAGTTATTAAAATTTCTAATTTATTTGATGGAAATCCAAAAACTAAATTATTTACAGCAAATAAAGATTATCGGGTAACTACCAGAGCAGATATTGGAACATTTAGTAACTTTATTGATAGATTAAAATTTTGGTATCCAAAAAAAGATAATGATTTTGATAGTCAATCAACAAACAATGATTATATTAAAAAAACAGGTACTGGACAATTAAGCTTTTTATTTCAAGCTGTTAATAAAAATATATTTAAACCTAATAATAATACTGAAAATAATGTTTTTATTACTTATGCTGACAAAGCTAATGAATCAATAAAACCAAGAATTTCGTTAGGTAAAACAACATTTTTTACTTTTGATAACAAAAAATTCTATCCTTACTTATATAATTCAACTGCATTATCGAATTTTGTTGATAGAGCAAATAAAGGTATGTATAATTCATTTAATTTAGATGGTAATACTATACAAGAATATGCTGCTGATGTTGATTATATTAAAAATTTAGGTAAAACTTTTTCACTAAAAAATAAAACAGAAATTAATGAATGGGTTGATGAAAATACAACAACCGAATTTAGTAATGATAATTTGTTAGATAAATTTATTTGGGGTTCTACCGGGGTTAATGATTTAATTGATAAAACAAATAAAGAATTGCGTGGTGATACAGATGAAGTTAAAAATAATTTTGAATCCACAAAAAGAAATATAACAACTAAATTTGACGTAAGAAAGGGTTTATTGGAATATACAAGAAATTTATTAACAGCATCTGGTGGTGAATCTATTGATATCACAAAAAAAGCATTTAAAAAAGGGGATAAATTTGTTGGTTATAATGGTTCTGCACTTTGGACAGCAAATGATAGTAAATATATTGGTGATAATGCTGGTAAATCAGGTATACGTCAACACAGTGCTTTAGATCAATATGATAGATTTGCTAAAGCAATTAGATTTAATGGAAATGAATTATATAATGGTAATGAAAATTCCGTAATTTATAAATCGGTTTTACCAAGAATTCATCCAACAATAGATACAACATCAAATAAAAATATTATTAATAATAGGAATTTAATGTTCTCTATTGAAAATCTTGCTGTAGGTGTTTTTGCAAATGATCCAAATGATGATTATGCAATAATGGATGATGAATATGGTACACAAATTCCAGTAAGTGAATTAGGTGCTTTTAATGGTCGTGTTATGTGGTTTCCACCATATGGTATTAATATTCAAGAAACTGCAATTGCAAAATTCGAATCAACGGTTATGATTGGTAGGAATGAACCAATGTATAATTATATGAATTCTGAAAGAAGTGCTACGCTTACTTTCACGTTACTTATTGATTATCCGGAACAATTAAAAAATAAAAAATTTAAAGGAACAAATAAACAAAAAGAGATTGCTAATTTTTTTGCTTTTGGTGGTGATCCATATATTAAACCTCCATTAAAAAAGAAAGAAACTGAAAATAAAAATCCAGAATTATCAACACCTGAACCTAATTTTAATAAACAAAATGATATTAATATATCATTTCCGAATGACGAACCAAAAATAAATAACGATGCCACTATTTTTGATAGAATGTATAATGATATGGCATATGAAATTGCTAAAGATGTAATACCAAAAAATGGAGACAAAACATTTGGTATTAATGAATTAATTTATATAATATCAGGATTAACTGAAATAAATAATCCACCATATACATTAAGTGCAAGTACATATATTTCACAATATAATATTGGTAATATTGAAGATCAATTTGGTAAAAATATTTTAAATAATTCTCTTAAAGATTTATATGATAATGAAGAAGCAAGAGAATATTATGATGTTACTGTTTGGGCAGGTACATCAAAATTATATACTGAATTAAATTCTAAAGATGTTGTTGCAGGTAATGATTATAATATTGATCTTGCTAAACGTAGAGTAGATGCTACAATAATTTTAGTTAAAAAAAGATTAACAGCAATTTTTGGTCAAACAATTGCAGATAAAATTACTATTAAAGCTGATGATACCATTACCTCAAAAAAATCTAATGGGACTATTGTTAAAGGAAGTAAAGGGGGTTCTGAAGCAAGTATAGATAATGCAACTAAAGCAGCAATTCCGGAAAAAGTAACTAAAGAAGAAAGATATGCAACAATACATTTTAAAAGAAATTCTAAACCATATACACCAAAATTACCAAAAACTAATCAAGATGAAGTTATTGTACAAAATAATCCGATTCAAACAAATTCTATAAATGACAATTCATTAGTTTATGAAGAAAAAACAATTAATACTGGAATATTAAACGGTTTTAAAGCAATAAGTGGTAATTATTTTCAATCCGCTTTTCATTCACAAACACCAGAAGATTTTCATAAAAGATTAACATTTTTACATCAATGTTTAAGACAAGGTGCAGCTAAAAAATATAGTACAATCGAAGAAAATGGAACATATAGAGCAAAAAATTCAGTATTTGGTCGTCAACCAATTTGTATTTTAAGAATTGCTGATTTTATGTATACTAAAATTATAATTGAAACTTTAAATATTGATTATACTGATACTACTTGGGATTTGAACCCTGAAGGTTTTGGTATGCAACCAATGCTTGCAAATATTACTTTAAATATTAAAATTATTGGTGGTCAATCATTAAAAGGACCTATTGATGCACTACAAAATGCAGTATCTTACAATTATTATGCAAACTCAACTTATTCAAATGAAGGTGTTTACGCATTACCTTCTAAAGCTGCTGAAAATCAAGCAGCATATATGGAAGGTGTTTTAGCAACAAAAGTTGCAACATTAAAAGTGGAAGATAAAAAGAAAAATCCTGAAAGATAAAACATAAAAATTATGCCATATACTGATTATAAAAGATATACAATTTTAAAAAATAACGATGGTACATCGAGTATGATGCCATTTGTTTCAATACCAATTAATCCAAGTGATAAATTTGAAAATTGGAACACAAATTTTAGTAGAATGGATAAATTTTCACAAAAATATTATGGTAATCCATTTTATGATTTTATAATTTTATATGCAAATCCAGAATATTTAAATGAATTTGATATTCCGGACGGTGCAGTAATTAGAATTCCCTTTCCAATATCTAAAGCAAAAGCTGACTATGAAGCAAAATTAACTAACTACCAAAATCAATAATCCTTGCATCTTTTATTTAAAATTGGTATGTTTACAGTTATTTAAATTCTAAACATACCAATTTTAAATTAATGAAAAATAAAATTATTGTTGTTTTTTCCTCACATTTATCTGAAAAAGAAAATCAAAAATTCATTAAACATGTTAATGATACTATTGGAGTAAAAAATAAAATAGTTTTCTATACGAATTTTAATCAATTCAGCCTTCCACAAATTTATAACCAAGCAATTCGTGAACATAATGATACTAATTCAATTATGGTGTTTTGCCATAATGATATTATTTTCAGAACTAAAAATTGGGGTAAATTATTATTAACAAAATTTAATAATACTAATTATAGTATAATTGGTGTTGCGGGAACAACATTTCTTCATGAAAATGGTTGTTGGTGGCATGATAGATTAAAAATGTTTGGTATTGTAGAACACACAGATGGTTATAATACTTGGGTAAATGAATATTCAAAACCAAAAAAAGGATTTATTGTACCTGTAGTTTTGGTGGATGGAGTATTCATGGCAGTTGATTGTAATAATATTGAAACACAATTCGATGAAGAATTTAAAGGATTTCATTTTTATGATTTAAGTTTTTGTGTTCCAAATTATTTAGCTGGTTGTAATATTGGTGTCACTACTGATTTTAGAATTTTACATAAATCGGTTGGAATTACAAATCAAGAATGGGAATTAAATCGACAACAATTTACAGAAAAATATAAAGAAGAATTACCTATTGTGTTTGAAGAATGAAATATTTAATTTATAAGGTTTCAGGTGGTTTGAATCATATGTTAGGTCAAATTAATAATGCAATACATTTAAGTAAAACATTAAATAGATTTCTTATTATTGATTGTAATTATTTTCCATTTGAAAATGATTTTAATAAATATATTAATATACCAAATTTTAATTATTCGACTAATTATGATTGTTTATATCAAGACAGTACTTTAAATAAAGATATTTTTGAACCATATATTAAAGCAAATTGTAAAAACTATGCAGATTCTCAAGACAGTTATTGGTTAAATGATAAAATAATTAATATTAATGCCTGTGACAATAATATATTAAAAAGTAATAAAAAAATAATATATTGTAGTTGGATTGATAATGGTGGTAGTTGGGTTTGGGATGGATTATATGCTCCTTGGTATATAAAAGTAAATGAAAATATTGTTAATATGATTTCGAAAAATAAAATTTATTATAATTATATTGGTGTTCATTATAGAAATACTGATATGAAACATGATTTTTGTAATTTTATTCCAGAAATATTAAAACTATTTGCTAAATTCGATACTGTTTATTTAGCTACTGATGATTATTATGCTTATGATAAATTTTATGGAGCACTAAGTAATAAATTTAACATAATTCAATACACAAAACCTTGTAAAATACCTACAGGAAAAACAAACATACATTATGGGAATATTAATAAAGATGAAGTAATAACAGATGCTTTGATTGATATGTATCATTTAATATATTCAACACGTTTCATTCCATCTTGGAATTCATGTTTTAGTCAAAGAATAATGAATTTAAGAGATAAAATAACCGAAAAAGATAAATTTTTTTATTAATATGATAAAAATAGATAGTATTGATGATGGATTACCAATTAGTGTAATTATTCCGTTAAGTAAAAACAGAAAAGATTTTTTTGAAAATATGGTATTACCATTAATCGAAGCAAATAATATTAATGAAATAATAATTAATGATGATGAAGGTAGTGCACCTAAAAAAAGAAATGCTGGTTTTAAAAAATCAACACAACCATTTATTTTCTTCTGTGATGATGATATTCTTCTTCCTGCAAATTATATTGAATCACTATATAATGTTTTAATTAAAAATCCGGGAATTGGTTTTGCATACACGGGATATCGAGGTATTGTTTTACATCCCGAATCACATCCCATGCATGGTAATTTTGAAATACCTGCGGTTGATTTTAATGTAAGTATATTAATGCGGGGAAATTATATTTCAACAATGAGTCTAATTCGTAGAGAATTATTTCCCGGATTTGATGAAAAATTAAAAAGACTTCAAGATTATGATCTTTGGTTAACTATTGTAAAAAATGGCACTAAGGGCATTTTGGTGCAGAATCAGACATTTTATGCATATTACCTTGATTCTGGTATCACTTCAAATACAAACAGCGAGATTGACGCTATAAATGCAATAAGAATAAAACATAATTTGTAAGTAAATATAATAAATGTTATTTATGGATAATAACAAAGGAAAAATATGGACTGAAAAGGAAATTGATTTTTTGAAAGAAAATTATTCTGATGAAGGATTGAAATTTTCTTTTAATAAGTTAAAAAAACCTAAAAGCTCAACATTTTTAAAAGCAAAATCATTAGGACTTAAAGTTTCAAAGGAAAAATCACGGGAATTACAATCTAAATCACAACAAGAAAATAACATAAAAAATTATAATCCATTTGAATATATAAACCCTAATACTCCTGAAGTTGCATATTTTTTAGGATATTTTTGGGCAGACGGTAATATAATTAAAAGAAATACACATAAATCATCAATATCTTTAGTTGAAGAAGATGCAGAATATTTATTTAATAACATCATTAAAAATATAAGAGGTAATGTTTGGAGAATAAGTAATTCAATTTCAGTTTATTCTATTGATAAATTTAATAATAAAAAACAAGTTAAAAATCAAAAATTAATTAAATCATATTCAATTGAATTATTTAATTTTTTAAAAGAAATGGATTATGATATTAAATCAAAAACTAATTTTAATATTATTCCATCTCATTTAAAATCTTTTTTTATTTTGGGATATTTTGACGGTGACGGTTGTATAAATATAAATTATATAACAAATAAAAATATTAAAGCAAGAATTGAATTTAGTTCTACATATAATTATGATTGGTCAACATTTGTTAAATATTTAACTAAAAATAATATAGAACACATTATAAAGAATAAAACAAGTAAAAGAGGTAATTGTTCCATTTTAACTATTAATAAACAAAAATCAATAAAAAATTTTTATGAATTAATCTATTTAAATAAGAATGGAATTGGATTACCCCGCAAAAAAATAAATTTGAAAAACATTATAATTATTTAATACATAAAAATATATGAGAGTTAATTTTATTATGAGGTGTTGTAACAGACTGGAATACAGCGTTTTAACATTAAGAGAAGTAGATAGGTTAGCAGGTTATGATAACTATAAAGTAATTATGATTGATCAAGCATCAACTGATGGAACAAAAGAATGGATAAAATCTTTAGTAAAAGAAGGTTATTATAAAATTAAACCAATTTATTCAGATATAAATCTTGGTGATTTTGGTGGAACTAAACTTGGATATGAAAATTTAGACGAAGATTGTGAATACGTAGTTCAACTTGATAATGATTGTCCTCCAATTACTGAATTTTTTTTGCGTGACATGGTTAAAATTATGGATAAATTTCCAAAAATTGGTCAATTAATGTTAAAAAGAAACGGTGTTGGTGGAAAATTACCTATTTCAAACATAATTGAATTTGAGGGAATTAAATTTGGTGATAGTGATATAGTAACATGTGTAAATATGCAAAGAAGAAAAGTAGTTGAAGACATTAATTTTTGGATAGTAGATGAATCAACATATTGGGATTTTATGTTGAATAATAAAATGAGAGAACGTGGATATGAATTAAAAAAAATAGAAAATATTAGAGTAGTGCATATTGATATATTTCCTGAATTAAATTTAAATCTTCAAACAAAAAAATACTCTTATTATACACAAAACAGACAAGACGGAAAAAATAAAGTTAATTATAATACAACTAATTACAATCAATATGAAGAGAAAAAATATTGACATAAAAAAATTAATAAAAAAAAGAAATGAAATTATATTAACTAAACAAATTTTTCTTGAAAAAAATATAAATAAGTTTAATAAATTTAAACAAAATAAGAATTTAATAATTAATAATATGAATCATATTGATAGGGAAAGGTTGCGAATTTATGGTAAAAATCCACAAATTGTTAATATTAGAATTTCACATGGTGTAGATAAATCAATAATTTATCAAAAAAAGGCATTTGTTGATTATGATGTAGTAATTTGTATTCCTTCTTTTAATCGATATGAAAAAGTAAAAAGATTAATTAAACAATTTTATCAACAACCAACGAAATATACCTTTAAAATTATTTTATTAAATGATGGTTCTACCAATCTAAAGTATAAATCATTAACAAAAGAATTTCCAAATATAATTTATTTAAGTAATGATAAACCAAATGGAAAAGTATTACATTGGTATTGTTATAATCAAATGTGGGAACATTTAAAAAACATCCAATGTCATACTGTATTACAAATGGATGATGATTTTATATTATCAGATAATTTTTTAGATAATATAGTTGATTTATATTTTCAAATAAAAGAAACCCAAGAATATGTTATGGTAATATCACCACATTTATGGTCATTCAATAAAGAAAGTGAATATGAAAGTTGGTGGAAAAGAAATGATTTTGTAGACGGAATTGCATTAATTGATGATAATGTAATTAAATTTATGAATTATGAAATGAAACCAGTAGATGCTGAAATTGTAAGTAAACCGGGAACTCCTGTTCAAGCATGGACACAAATAGGTGCAGCGATTAAAAGCATGTGTGGTTCAATATATAGAACGGATAAATCTTTGGTTTATCATGATGGAAATGATGATTCGAAATTACATTGTGATGTAAGAAAAAACGGTAAAGGTGGTGTTTATACTCAAAAATATATTGGTAAATTATGATAAGTATAATATTAAATGTCTATAAAAGACCTCATATGCTTGAAAAACAAATTGAGGCAATAAGAAATCAATCAATATTAATTAAAAGTGAAAATATTCATGTTTGGTATAATAAAAGTGATGTTGCACAATATTTTCCAATTGATAAAGAAATTAAAACATATGCTTGTAATTGGAATACTAAATTTTTTGGAAGATTTACTATACCACTTTTAATTAAAACCCCATTTATTGCAATATTTGATGATGATACTATTCCACAAAAAGACTGGTTTAAAAATTGTATGGAAACAATTGAAAAATCAGAAACAAATGGTATTCTTGGGGGTAGTGGTGTAATACTTAAAGAAAAATCATATATACCTTTTGAAAAGGTTGGTTGGAATGGTCAACATTTACCAAATACTAAAAGAGTTGATTTAGTCGGTCATGCTTGGTTTTTTAGACAAGAATGGATAAAATATTTATGGTATGAAAAACCATTTACTTGGGACAATGGTGAAGATATTATGTTTTCATTTCTCACACAAAAATATGGAAATATTAATACGTTTGTTCCCCCACACCCTGAAAATAATAAAGATTTATGGAGTTCAGATTTTAAAACCGGAAATGAAATTGGTAACGATATAAATGCTTCATGGAAAAAAGGATCACATTATGAAGAAAGAGGAAATGTATGTAAATATTGTATAGATAATGGTTGGAAAACAGTTAATGATCTAAAATAATATGAAAACATTTGAAGGTGATTTTTATAAATTTTTAAATAAGATTAAGTCTGGTGAACATTTTTCTTTATCTCGTTGGGGTGATGGTGAATTATCAATACTTGAAGGTAAATATATTGACATTCGTTCAAAAGGTAATGGTGAATTTAGATATGACCCTAATTTATCACAATATGATCAAGTAAAAAATAGATTAAAAACATCATATACACATATTGATAATAATTATTATATTGGAATTGCATGCCCATGTTGTGTTGGACAGGAAAAATATTTATATATGAAAGAAAAATCTGGTCAGGATGAAGAACATTTAACATGGGCAAATATTTTTGTTAATGCTAATTATATTAAAACAATTTCCGAATTAATACCTGAATTAAACAATAATGTTGTTAATTTAGTTATTAATGAAAATTCAAAACTTGATAAATTACCTATTATACCTAATAAAGTATGGTATGTTGGTACAGATGCATGGTATGAAAATTATTTATTATTTATTGAAATTGCAAAATATATTTTATCTAAAAAAATAAAAAATGAATTATTTCTTTTTGCTGCAGGTCCTCTTGCAAACGTACTTACATTTGAGTTATGGGAATTTTGTAGTAAAGAAAATACATATATAGATATTGGATCAATTTTAGACCCATATTTACAATTAAAATTAACAAGAGGATATCATTTAGGTGCTTCAACATTAAATAAAGTTTGTATATGGTAAATATTTTTAAAATACCCCCACACAATTATTCAGAAAGAGAATTATCGGTCGTTAATATATTAACCGAAAATCAAAATTTAGAATTGAAATCATTTTTAAATGTTGGTTTTCATAATTGGGAAGATTTTCGTAGACATTGGTGGATTAGAATTTGTAATGAAAATAATGTAAATTGGAAAATTCTTGAAATTTTCAAACCAAATATTTTAGATGCAATTCAAAAGGGATGTCCAGAAGATAAAATAATTTTGGGTAATATTTTAGATATAAATAATTATCCAACTACAGATTGTATGTTATTTTGGCACGGTCCTGAACACATAAAAAAAGATGTTTTTATAAACACGCTTTCAAAAATAGAAAAAAAGGTTAATAAATTAATAATATTTGGAATGCCATTAGGTTTTGAACCACAAAATATTGTATATAATAATAAATATGAAATTCATTTATCTGAATGGCAACCAATAGATTGGGAATTTTTAGGGTATAAAACTATTGTAGTAAAAGATAGGGTAGATTTCCAACATATAACAGCATATAAAGTATTGAATATATGAAAATTGTTTTTACACATAATGTTTATAATAGATTTAAAACATTAAAAGATACAATATTAATTGAAAAAAAATATTATCCAAATGCAATAATAAGTGTTGCATATAATGATAAATTTATTAATATTTTTCAAGAAATTTCTAATTTTTCTATAATAGAATTTGGTGAAAAATCACATAAAATTGGATGTATTAATGGATGTATTTTATCAATAAAAGAAATATTAAATACTGATTTTGATGTTATTGTTTTTTCTCATGATGATGTTAGAATTAATGAAAATTTTATTAAAACTGTTCAAGGACATATTAATGATATTATAACTGGTAGATATGATATTATTTGTAGAATGCCTGAAGAATGGGGTGATAATTATTATATGATGGAAGTATTTTATTTATCAAAAAAGGCAGCAATGAAATTATTTTCTAAAATTGAACCATTAAAAGATGAAAATTTAATACCTAAAGACCTTAACGGTAGTATTTCTCCTGAAGTATGGTTATATAATTTATTTAATAATAGCGATTTAAAAATTAATGAAATAAGATTTCCACTTAAAATAAGAAACGCCCAAGAAGCTATTAAAAGAAATTATAATAAAGTATTAGCAGAAAATTTGGGATATCATCATTTAAATACTGGTAAAAGAGGATGGACAGATTAAAATTAATAAAATGAATAAAAAAGAAGATTTTATAAAATCATATTACGATGGTTTTCAAAAACTAACTGGTGTTAATTTAGTAGACTTTACAAATTATTATAATGAGTCAATATATGGTGGTTATCCGGAAGAACCCGGAGGTAGTATATGGGAAAGTGAAGGGAAATCTATATATGTATTAATTAGAATTTTAAAACCAAAAAGAATTTTAGAAATTGGTAATTTTTTAGGTAAAAGTTCTAATCATATTTTACAAGCAGTTGAAATGAATAGAATTGGAGAAGTAACTTTATTAGATATTCAAGAAAGACTTGAATATAATAAATTACATTCAAAAATTTTTACAAGAATACTTCAAGATTCTTTAATTTATTTATCTAAATCATTTGAATTTGATTTAATAATTCAAGATGGTGATCATACTTATCAACATGTAAAAAATGAAATTGAATTAATATTACAAAACAATCTTTTAAATAGTTATTGTATTTGGGCACATGATTATTGGCAAAGAAGTAAACCTAAAGTATGCAGTGTTTGGATTGCATGGGATGAAATGAAACATAAATTTGATAAATTTGAAGATTTTAAAGACTCAATAAGTGATTGTGGATGTTCAATAGTTAAAAAAGATAAATATGTATAATCCAAAAGAATATTGGAAAAATGAATTGGGTGGTGTTGATTTGTGGAAACATGATGCTAATACATCAATTAATATTTTTAAATCCATAGTTAGAATTAAAACAGTAGTAATTCCTAAAATTACTGAATTAAAAAAGACTGCTGGTGGAAATATTTTAGATGCTGGTTGTGGTTCAGGTTATTGTATTAATGAATTTAAAAATACTGGACTTTGGGATGAATATTATGGTATTGATTTTCAAGAACATCGTATAAAATATTGTATTGATAAATATGGAAATAATATTAATTTTCAAATTGGGGATTTAAAAAATTTACCGTATGATGATTCATTTTTTGATGTAATTTATACTGGTGCAGTATTAATGCATTTACCTGTAGATGATAAAATTAAAGCAATTAATGAATTTAAAAGGATATTAACAAAAGATGGTTTTTATTTTGGACACGAAATAATACAAAAGAGTGAAAATGAAATAATTGATGGTGGACAACATGTAATTAATCCAAATATGAAATGGCTGGAAAAACAATTTTATCCATTATTAGTTGATGAAATTATATTATTTTATGATAATTATAAATTTCAAATAATTTATGCACACAAATAATGAAAATAGCGTTTCACACAAATCAACTTAGTTTACGTGGTACTGAAGTAGCAATGTATGACTATGCTAAATATAATGAAGAAATTCTTAAAAATGAAAGTATTATAATTTCAAAAGACCCTTCAATTTGGAACTATTCACATCCTCTTGCAGAAAAAAAATTTAAAGATAGATTTAAGGTTTTACAATATAAAAATTTTTTAGATGTAGAACCATTTTTAAATAAAGAGCAAGTGGATGTTTTTTATGCCCAAAAAACAGGAATAAATGATGGAATTGTTTCATTAGGTAGAAAAACAGTAATACATATGGTTTTTCAAAATTATCAACCACATGGTGATGTATATGCAGCAATATCTAAATGGTTAGGTAATAGATTTAATATTCCTTATGTACCATATATGTTAGACTTGCCAAATATTGAAGGAAATTTAAGACAAGAACTTGGAATACCTGAAAATGCTATTGTTTTTGGTCGTCATGGTGGTGCTGAAACTTTTGATATTTTATTTGTAAAAAATGTCGTCAAAGAAATTATTAAGACTCGAAATGATATTTATTTTCTTTTCATGTATACTAATAAGTTCGTAGATTCATCAAAAGTAATTCATTTGGATGGTAATCAGGATTTAGAATATAAAACAAGATTTATTAACACTTGTGATGCTATGTTACATGCAAGAACTGCTGGTGAAACTTTTGGTTTGGCAGTTGCAGAATTCTCAATAAGAAATAAACCGATAATAACATTTGGTGGTTTACAAAGAGAATCAGCTCATCTTCAAATGTTGGGTAATAAAGCAATAAAATACTTTTATGATAAGGATTTAAAGAAAATTATTAATGATTTTACACCTAAACCAGAGATTGATTGGAATGCATATCGAGATTATGTTCCCGAAATTGTAATGAATAAATTCAAAGAAGTATTTTTAACATGAAAATAGCAACACACATCGTATTATTTGGTCAAGATAATTGGATAATGAAAAATATTGAAAATGCATTTCCACATGTTGATAAAATTTATATTGCATATAGTGAAAAACCTTGGGGTTATAATCCAAATGCAAGAAATATTTATAAAAATTCGTTTAATTTAAATATTATAAAACAATCAAAATTTATTAATAAAATAAGTATTATTGAAGGTGATTGGTTAACCGAAGAGGCTCAAAGAAATGCCTGTGTAAATAAAGCAAATGAAGATGGAATGGATTATCTAATGATACATGATGCAGACGAATTTTATTTTCATGATGATTTCGAAAAAATTAAAAATTTTATTTTTAATCAACCAAGTTATGATATTTATACTTGTGGGTGGATTAGTTTCTGGAAAACATTTAAATATATAACTGTTGCAAATCTTTCAAATAAAATGGTTGGTCATCCACAAATAGTTATTAATTTAAAAAAAGGAGTAAAATTTGAAAGAAAAAGAAAACCAACTGGAAGTCAGATCATAAATATTCCTAATATTATTTGTTATCACGCCTCATATGTTTTAACTGATAATGAACTTAAAGAAAAATTAAAAACATGGGGTCATCATAATGACTTTAATATTGATATATGGTATGATAATATTTGGTTAAAATGGACACCCGAAATGTTAAATTTACATCCAGTATACCCAACTGCATGGTATAAAGCAATTAAATATACCGAAAAATTACCTGAAGTATTAAAAGAATTTGAATTATGATAATATTAGTATACGGAACAATAAAATATATAATATGCGTTTAAAAAAAGTAAATATATATAATAAATTACTGAAAATAATTAAAGAAAAGGGAGGAAATTTCTTATCGAAAGAATATTTTGGTGTTGAATATTTAAATAATTTAGCAAAAAAGAATAATGGTATTTGTCTATCATCAAGATATCAATCAGTTAATCATAAATACGAATGGGAATGTCAAAATAATCATACTTGGCTTGCAACAACAAAACATATATCAAATGGTACATGGTGTCCCGTGTGCAATAAAGAATCTAAGGGAGAAAAGGAAATTTCAAGAATATTGAATGAACTAAATATAAATTTTATTAAAGAATATTTATTTAATAATTGCAGGGGTGAAAGGCGACCCCTTCCATTTGATTTTTATTTACCTGATTATAATTGCTGTATTGAATATGATGGTGAGCAACATTTTATTTATAGGGAAACGGGTATTTTTCAAAACAAATTGAAAAAAATAAAAGAAAATGAAATAATTAAAACTAAATATTGTAATGAGAATAATATTAGATTAATAAGAATACCATATGGATTTTTAAAAAAATTAAGAAAATTATTAACTATCGAATATAAAAATGAATTCAAGAATTCGGTTGATTATACAAAATGTATATTAATAGTTGCGGGAACTCGTCCAGAGGAATTAAAAACATTTAAGTTAGTACAAACCCTCGAAAAAAATTTTATTCCAGTTTTATATGCATTTACTGGACAACATAAAAATATAGTAAATAGGAACAAATATGATTTTTCATTCAACATTAAAGAAAATAAAGAATCAAACAGATTAGATTCGATTGTAGTTGGAAACATTAATAATTTTGGAAAATTTTTAAATAAACATCCATATATTACTCATGTTATGGTTCAAGGGGATACTACTTCAGCATTTGCAGTAGCATTAACAGCTTTTCATAATAATATTAAAATAATTCATTTAGAAGCAGGACTTCGTACATACAATAAACAAAATCCATATCCTGAAGAAATTAATCGTAGACTTATTTCGCAAATTGCCGATATTCATTTATGTCCAACTGAAGAAGCATTAAAAAATCTTACAAGAGAAAGATGTTTTGGTGAATTTTTCGTAGTTGGAAATACTGTAATAGATAATCTTTTACCGTATAAGGAAAAATGTGAATATACAAATAAGATATTAATAACTCTACATAGACGTGAAAATCATCACTGGCTTGACCAGTGGTTTACTGTAATCAACACACTTGCAAAGTTATATCCTCAATATGAATTTATTTTGCCTATACATCCAAATCCAAATGTTCAAAAACATAAACATTTATTAAAATATGTTAAAGTAATTGATCCGTTATCATATGAGGATATGCTTAATTTATTAATAAAAACAAGACTTGTAATTACTGATAGTGGTGGATTACAAGAAGAATGTAGTTTTTTTAATAAAAAATGTTTAACTTGCAGAATTATTACTGAACGACCTGAAGCAATAGGACAGAGTACATTTATGATAGAATCACCAGAATTATTACTTGGTGAATTTTTGAAACATATTAATGATTATGAAATTAATTACGATTGTCCGTTTGGTGATGGACATGCTGCAGAAAGAATTTATAATATTATTGAAAAATTTACATGAAAAAATGCGATACATTAAAATTTGGTGAAACTATTGTTTTAAAGAAAAAAATTAATTTTATTAAAAATAAAATAATTGAATTGGGTGATATTGAAGCAAATATTGCTGAAGTTGGTGTTTATAAAGGTGGTAGTGCAAAAGTAATATATGATGTAATGAATAAAAATAGTAATTTATATTTATTTGATACATTTAATGGTATGCCTTATAAATCTGATTGTGATAATTGGCATAATCTTGGTGATTTTTACGATACATCATATGATGAAACTTGTAAATTATTTCCTGACATTAATGTTCTAATATTTAAAGGTATTTTTCCTGAAGAAACTGGAAAACATATTATAAATATTAAATTCAATTTAGTTCATTTAGATGTTGATCAATATTTGTCACATAAATTAGCATTAGAATTTTTTTATGATAAAATGATTGTTGGTGGATATATAATATTAGATGACTATAATTCAGATTATTGTAAAGGTGCAACTATTGCAGTTGATGAATTTCTTCAAAAAAAAGAAGAAAAAATATTAATAGATAATGATTGTTATTATATTATAAAAAAATAATTTTATGAATATTTGGGTAAATGGATGTTTTGATATTTTACATACAGGACATATGGATTTGCTCTGGTATGCTAAATTATATAATACTAAAGGATATTCACGGAATTATGCTGTTACTGTGAATCATTTATATGTTGGTATTGATACTGATGATCGAGTTAAAATGTTAAAAGGAAATAAACGACCAATTAATGATATTTATTCCAGAGTAAAAATGGTTGCTAATCTTAAAATGGTTGATAGTGTCGTTTCATTTCATGATGATAAAGAACTTATATATTTTATAAATAAATTTAAAATTGATTATATGGTAATTGGTGATCAATATAAAGATAAAATTATAGTTGGTGCTGAATATACTAAAAGTGGAGTTATTTATTATCCAACTGATGGACGATCAACAACAAATATAATTAACAAAATTAAAGCATTATAATTATTTATATTTTATATAAATAATTTCCTCAATTTTACTACCTTAAAAGATATCTGGTTATCATAATGTCAAAATGAATGTTGCATAGTATTTATAAGAAATAAATTATAAGTACTATGGAAACAAATGTAGAAAAAATCCTTAATGATTTTGTAGGAACTTCCGAAACCATAGAAGAATTGGAAGAAAAAGAAAAAATTAATACGACAAAAAAAGTTATTCTTGATGAAAGAGAAGGCATAATTGAGCGTGTTGATAAAATTCTTATTACAAAAGATGGTAAACAATTATTAAGAGAAGTATATTAATAACATTCATTCAATGAAAAATGATAAAAAAAAAGGTGTTCTCCTTGAAGAACATTTAAGGAAAATTAAACATCGTTTTGATTACCAAATAAATGAATCTCCAAGGTATCAACCATTAATTGGTGATTCTGAAGAATTTGATCAAGTTCCTGTGCTAACAAATGAAGCTGGTGAACAAGAAGATGCTCCGAAACCAGAAGGTCAAACACCACCTGCACCAAGTAATGATCAACCAATTGGCATGGATACTCCTGAAGCACCTACACCAGCATTTGATCAGAGTGGAGAAATGCCACCTCCGGGAACTGGTGCTGAAGATACTAATATACCACCTGTATCTATGGGTGGAGAAACGCCACCTCCGGGAACTGGTACTGAAGTTAATGATATTCAAAATGATATTATTAAACATAATATTGAAGCTATGAAAAGTATTCATACTGAATTGGAATCATTAAATAATACTGTTAATGGTTTAAACGATAAAATGTCCAAATTGAATGCGGAAGTTGAAGAAGTTCGTGAACCAACTAATTCTGAAAAATTGATGAGTAAAACCAATGTGTCATATCCATACTATTTCAATCTTAATGATTTTTGGTCAGGTAATTGGTTTAACGAAAAAAGAGAAGAACAGAAAGAAAAAGGAATAAATGAATTACCAGATGGAACATTTATAGCGGATTTTGATGATTTACCACAAAAATCTAAATCAGATGTTCTTGATAGTTTTAATGATTTAGTTTAAAATTAAGAGGTAGAGAAGAACAACAAGATTAATTATGAAAATATTTCATCAATATGGTTCAAAGGAACGACTTTTAGAGATGTTTCAAAAAATTAATAATGTTGTTTTAACTGAAGCTTTGTTACCTAAAGAAAAAAAAGAAGAAATTATTGAGAAATTAATTCAATTTGTTAATAAAAAACTTGATTTGGAAAATGATATACCAAAAATAATAATTTCATATGATGAAAAAGAAGCTTCAAATATGAAATCTTTTGGTAAATATACACCAGAAAAAAATGAATTAAGGGTTGTATTAGCTAATAGAAATTTGGCTGATGGTTGTAGAACAATAGTACATGAATTAAAACATCATGAACAAAATAAAAAAGGAAAGTTAGATCAAAATTCAAACGAAACTGGCAGTGAAGTAGAAAATGAAGCTAATGCATTTGCAGGTATAGTTATGAGAGAATTTGGTAATTTATATCCAATAATATTTGAATAAAAATAAATAACATGAAAATATATAACAAAGTTGGTAGTAAAGAAAGATTTCTTGAAATATTTCAGGGTATTAATAAAATTAAATTAAATGAAGGAATTATGCAGAATTATTCTAAATCTGGTGTTCTTGAAGTAGCTTTTAATAATCTTAAAACAGGTCTTTTAAATATTGAAAGATCAAATACTCAAACTGGTGATAATGAATCTTTTGTTGAATTAACTTGTCTTGATAAACAAAATAATAATATAACATTTACATTTAAAGTAATTTTAAATGAAGATAATCAAGATGGTGTTTATGATATTCAAGATGTGGCATTAATAACATTTAGTTTTGATTCCGCATCTGATGGTGAATCGGTAGAAGTTGATGAAAATGAACTTAAAGAATTCAACACTAAACATAAAAATGAATTTTTTGATGTTATTGATAAATATATGGATGTGGAAGACGGTGAACCGGAATTTGATGAATTATATGAAGATTCAATAAAAAAAATTGATTCATACCCATATGGTGCTAAAGATAGGGTTGGAATGATAAAACCAATTCAGTATGCTGATGAAAAACCAACAAATCCTAAACTTAGAGTAAATGCCCCTGAATTGAAAAAGGTAGTTAATGAAACTATTGACATCAGTAAAATTGCTGATATTATTATACAAAAAGCACAAGATGGACATTTGAAATCACTTTCTCCTGAGAGTAAAAGGGAATATATTGAATTGGCAATAAATGAAATTAAAAATTTTTTTGGTAATGAAATAACATCAATGGGTTCAGAAGAATATATTAATTTAATTTCTAAAATTGCTAATGCATTTTTTATAGAAAAAATGGCAAAAGTAAATGAAGATAATTTTGAATTACCACAAGAATATGATGATACTGAAATATCAACAGTTTTAGATAATAATGATGATGTTAACACTTTACCGGGAATTCATGATCCACTTCCAGTTGACGATGAACCAATTGAAGAAGTACCTGAAGAAAAAAAACAAATAATTAATCAGGCATATGATAATCTTATTACCAGTGGTAATCAATCACCAACAATGGATCAAATACAAGCAGAAATTAAAAAATTAACTGGTGTTGTTAAACCATCACAAGAAGATAAACCGGGACAACATATGGTTGGACAAAGAACGTATCCCGAATTTGCTGATAGATTCATTGAAGAAGAAGAAGAAAAAAGTGCATATCCAAAAGAATTGGGTAAGGAATTTAGTCCTCAAAAACAATATAATAAAAAACCTAAAAAATATTCTAAAAAAATTAAAATTAAAGAAAATAATTATGATGAATTACCAAGTCAACAAACAACAATGTCTTCAATTCATCAACAAGTAAATGATTTAGATAATCAAATTAATGTAAAATATAAAAAAGGTGAATTTTATGAAAATAAAGGAACATTTTTAGGTATTAAAAATATTAAAGGTAATAAATATTATGTGTTTAAAAGACACGAAGCCGACCCATCATTTAATGAATACGGTAAAAAATATTATACTGAAAAAGTTTTTAATTTGGGTGAAAATGAAGAAGAATTAACCAATGTTAATCTGGATTCATCAACAAAACAATCGAATAATATTGAACAACTCGCAAAAGAAAAAGAAGAAGCTGGTGATATGATTCCCGGTGGAAAAGCTGATGATAAATCACCATTAGAATTTGATTTAGAACAATTATCAATGGGTGTTGATGTTGAAAATGAACATACTGATGATCCATTAATAGCATTTGAAATTGCTATGGATCATCTTGCAGAATTTCCGGATTATTATACTCGTTTAAAAGCAATGGAAGATCAAGCAAAATCTGAAGAAGGTGATAAAAAAGATGAATATAATCCCGCAAATCCCGATAAAAATATGGGTTCACCAGTAGAACATGCTAAAAAAATGGGTTATAGTGATAAAGATACAACTGATCGTTTACTTGGTTATCAACCAAAAAATGTTGGTGATGAAGTTGATGAAGAAATTGGTTATGAAGAATATAATGGTAATATTGGTGATAGATATGCTGATGCTGACGGTAATGAATTTGCTGTGAGAAATAAAGTAAAAGGTGGAATAACATTAAAAGGTCAAGGCGGTGAAAAAGAAATTGCCACAAGTAGTTTAGGTTTAATGAAAAAACTCAATGAATTCACTGAAACAATAAATAATCTTAAATCAAATTTATTAAAAAAATAATAATTTAATTTTTAAATATTAATTATAAAAAGGACTATCGATTGAAAGTCCTTTTTTGTTATTGGGGTATTTATATTAAAATTAATATGTCAATATTTAGATCATATTTTCTCAAGAATAATACGTTAATAGATAATAATCTATATAACAATTCTCAGAATCCGGTTACTGAGGTATCATATGGTACTTTCAATAAACAACCGAGTAGATTTATATTTGATATTGACCTAAGTGAATTACAAAATAGAATTTCAATGGGTTTTATTAATCCTAATAGAATTGTTAAACATGTATTACACTTAACTAATACAATTAGTTATTCATCAGAATATATAGGTAAAAAATCATATTCTTTAAGTATTGATAGAGCAACAAGTTTTCAATTGGATTTATATAATATTAATGAAGATTGGGACGAAGGTGGTGGTTATGACTTTTTTTATGGTGATGGTTCACCTTTACAAAATTATGATGAACAAGCTTCTAATTGGTATTATCGAAAAACAAACATTCCTTGGAATAATAGTGGTGGTTCATATCAAAGTGGTATCACACAAATTATAGATTCACAAATTTTTGAAAAAGGTAATGAAAATATTGATATTGATATTACTAATTATATAAATCAACGATTATTTAGTGAAGAATATACTGGTACAACTGTTTATACTGGAAATTCTTTTGGTTTAGGAATTAAGTTTGCAGAAATATATGAAGAGCTTGAAACTGAATTTAGACAAGCAGTTGCATTTCACACAAAATATACAAATACATGGTATGAACCATATATTGAAACAATTATTGACGATATTATAAGTGATGATAGAAATTATTTTTATTTAAATAAAAATAATGATCTTTATTTATATGTTAATGTTGGCGGGATTGCACAAGACATAACAGTAAACAATGTAGATATATTTGACTATGAAGATAAATTACTTGATATATTAAGTGGTGATTCAATAATTAATGTAGGTAAAGGAATATATAAAATCACATTAAATATTAGTTCCGATGATTATCCTGATGCAGTTTTATTTAAAGATGTGTGGAAAGTTACAATTAATGGAAGAAATATTGAATATGCAGGTGAATTTTATTTAATATCACAAGATAATTATTATACGTTTGATAATTCAAGTCAAATTAATTTAGATAATTATTTCTTTTATTTTTGGGGTATTAGTGAAAAAGAAAATATTAGATCGGGTAATATAAGAAAAATAAAATTAACAATAAAAGAATTATATGCCAATCAAAATAATTTTTTACCATTAAATATTGAATATCGATTATTTACTACAATAGGTAAAAAATATGAAGTTGATGTTATTCCATTTACATTAGTAAATCGTACAAATAGTGGATATGAATTTAATCTTGATACTTCGTGGTTAATCCCACAAGACTATTATCTACAAATAAGATTGAAAAATGGAGATTATTATGAAAATAAACAAACATTATCATTTACGGTTGTTTCTGAAAATATTATAAATGTTTAAAAATATTTTAAAACAGTATGTTTATTTTTAAAAAGTCTTGTATTTATATGAAATGTATTGTAATTTTATTATTGCAAATTTATATATTGAAAAATAATTTTAACTGTAAATTTAATAACAATGGAAAATCAAAATGTAACACAAACAAATCCCCAAGGTGGTGATTTGTTAAACTTTAACAAAGCGTTTAAAGATTATCAAAACAATCAAAACAAAGGTCAACGTCAATCTAAGTCAGAAATATTAGCAAAATATTTCGTTCCTCGCAATTCTAAAGAAATATTTAGAATTTTACCTTACAAAACTGAAAAATTTCATGCAGATGCATTCTTTCATGTAGTAACTACTAACATTGCTGGTGGTTTAAAAAAACACAATTCAATTATTTATTGTCCTGCACACAATGATCCAAAAGTTCCAAAATTGGATGAAACTGGTAATCCGGTTTTTGATGCAAACGGTAAACAAGTAATGATTCCTGCTCATTGTCCTTTGTGTGATAAATATAAAAAAATTCTTGCAACACAAGACTCTTCAATAAAATATATTAAGAAGGAAAATATGGATGAGAATCAAAAAATTATTAATGAAAAAAATAAATTAATTTTCATTGATGCAAATAAATGGGAAGCAAAAAAATTCTACATCGTTAAAGGTATTGATAAAGGTGCTGAAAAAGATGGTGTAAAATTTTGGAGATTTAAACATAATTTTAAAAATCAAGGAACTCTTGATCAATTATATCCTGTTCTTAGTAATTTTGTTTCTCAAAATAAAGTAAGTTTTGCTGACCCAATAAACGGTACTGATCTTGAAATCACAATGGTTGATACTAAAGGCTTTAATAATAGAGTTTATAAAGCTATTACTGCTATTATTGCCAAAGGAAAATCAGTACTACATGCTGATCAGGTTATTGCAAATGATTGGATTAATGATAATACTACTTGGAGAAATGTTTTTAAACCAAAAAATGCTCCCGGAATTTCTTCTCATCAATTTCTTGAATTAATAGTTGAAGGTAATAGTCCTTATTGGGAAGATACTGATGCAAGTAAAAAACATTGGGTATTTCCGGGTCATCCTGATTTAGAATTAGCAGCAAACACTCGTAATCGTGATCTTGATGCAGATACAGATGAAAATTTCGAATATGCTTCAGATTTAGAAGATGATGAAACTCCACAAGTAACAAATAATTTTGTTGCTCAAAACATTCAATCACAAGTAACAAATGTGACTGAATCTACTCCTACAAGTACACAGGATACTCCTGTTGTATCTTCAAATCCTATTGAAGATGATACTGAAGTAGACGATCTTCCGTTCTAATAATTAATAAAATATATTAAAAAGGGAATTTATTTCCCTTTTTTTTTCTTAAACTTTATCATATTATGGCAAAAGATAATAAAAATATTGAAAAAACTGAAGCAGTTATTGATAATACACCTTCAAGTCCTGCAGTAAGAAAACCAACACCAAAGAAAAATTTCAGTCTTGATAATTTTAAAAAAAAGGTAGGTGCAGAAAAAATACCATCAAAACCACTCATATGGATTCCAATTGACGATGCTTTAGAAGAAGCAACAGGTATGCCCGGAATACCTAAAGGATATGTAACACTTTTTCGTGGATATTCAAATACTGGTAAATCAACTGCACTTATGCGTGGAATAGTTAATTCACAAAAAATGGGAATTTTACCGATTATTATTGATACCGAGAATAATATTGATGAAGGTAATGAAAGACTAACATTAATGGGTTTTGATTGGAATGGTGATTATATTCTGGTTAAAAATAAATTTCTTCTTGATAATTTTGGTAAAAAACAAGATAAAGAAAGAAAAGAAGCAAGTATTGAGGATATGGCTAAAGCTGTATATTATTTTCTTGATCAACAAGATGCTGGTAACCTACCATTTGATTTACATTTTGCGATTGATTCAATTGGTACATTAAATTGTATTAAAACAATCAATGCTCTTGAAAAGAATGACAGTGATAACAACATGTGGAATGCAGGTGCTTATGAAAAATCATTTATGTCAATATTAAATAATACGATTCCAAATAGTAGAAGAATTGATAGTCCATACACTAATACTATTAGTGCAGTTCAAAAAATATGGTACGATAGTATGAATAAAGTTATTAAACATAAAGGTGGTGAAACTTATTTTTTTGGAGCAAGACTTATTTATCATTTTGGTGGTATTCTTACTCACGGAACAGCAAGAGTAACCTTTACAAGTAAAGGTCGTGATGTTAATTTTGGATTTAGTAATAAAGTTAATATTGCCAAAAATCATATTGATGGTGAAAAGGGTGGTATTTCATTAGAAGGAAAAATTGCTTCAACACCACATGGTTTTGTTTTTGGTGATGATGCAAGTATTAATATATATAAAAAGAAACATATTTTACATTTTCGTAATATTTTCGAAGATGATACATTAACTCCCGAAGATATTTCAATGGAGGAAAAAGAAATGAATAATGATGGAAATGTAATAAATGGAGTTGTTGATATTCTTACAATTGAAAGTGAATAATGAAAATTATAGAGGTGATATATTTCAATCACCTCTATTTATTTTAATATTTAGTTATGAGAAAACCATATCGATATTGGTCAGATAAAGAAAATTGTAAATATGAAACATTTAAATATCAAACAATATCTTCATTTAGTAAAAATTGTAATCGAGGATATCAAATAGCAAGAAAAAATAAATGGTTAGATGAAATATGTTCACACATGTTAAGAATTGGTATAATAAATGTGTCTACGCTTATGAATTTACAGATAATTCGGTATATGTTGGATTAACATATAATTTTGAAGAAAGAAATAAATGATTAAATGATGTTTACTTCAACATAGAATAAAATGAAAATAAGAACGTTATTAGTTGATTCAAGTTATTTATTAGAAAGATCATATCATGGAGCAAAAGATATTTATACTAATTCTTTTGGTTATTGTGGTGCATTATATTCGTTTTTAACGACTATTCGTAAAATGATTAAGAATCATATGATCAATAAAGTTGTGTTGGTTTGGGATGGTCAGAATAGTGGTATCTATCGATATAGAATTGATAATGCATATAAAGCTAATCGTAAATCAAAAGAGTGGCATAAAAAAATTGAAATGACCGAAGCGGAAATTCGGAAAGAAAAAATGAAAGAAGAATCCATTTTAAAACAAAGAAAAAGAATACAGGCATATGCAGAGGAATTATTTTTAAGACAAATTGAAGTTGATGAAATTGAAGGTGATGATTTAATTGCAGCATATTGTATACAATATAATAATAAAGAAGAGATTTTTATATATTCCAACGATAGAGATTTTGCACAATTATTGGATTTAAATATTACAATAATTTTTTCAAATATTGAACAACCAATAACAAAAAACAATTATTTTTTTCAATTTAATTATCATTATGGAAATGCATTGATAATGAAAATAATTGGCGGTGATGTTTCTGATAATATTAAAGGAATTGCTGGTATTAAAGAAAAAATATTATTAGAACATTTTCCTGAAATGCAATTTAAACAATTTACAGTTAATGAGATTTATCATAAAGCAAAAGAAATTAATAAAGAAAGAATTCTAAACAAACAAAAACCATTAAAAATTTTTGAAAATTTAATAAATGGTAAAGAAATTTTAAAAACAAATTATCAATTAATTAATTTAAAAAAACCCATTTTAAATGATCAAGCCAGAGAAGAATTATTACAATTAGAAATACCGTTATCACCGAACAATAGAGGTAGTAAAAATTTATATAAAATGATGATGGAAGATGAATTTTTAACTATATATAAAAGTACCTTTCCAAATTATTGTGAACCCTTTTATACTGTAATAATGAATGAAAAAAATTTATTTGAAGAATATAAAAAAAATAATAAAGGTAATTTATAAAAAACCTTTCATTTTTGTGTGCTTGTAAGTATATTTGTATTGAACAATATTAATATTTAAATTTCCAAATATTATGAATGAAAAGGAATATTCAAACGCATTTAAATTTTCACTTTATCAAGAAAATATTTTGTTAGGTGAAAAAGTATTTGATGCTGATCAATTCAATCCATATACAAGATATTCGATTGATATTAGAGACATATTACCCAAAGCAATAACAAAACTTCAAAAAACACTTTCAAAAAAAAGTTATGAAGTAATTGTTGAAACAGGTAGAAAAGATACTTCAATGTCAGTTTCTGTAAATAGTATTATAAATCTTTATCAATACCATCAGGAAGTTCTTCATTCAAATCCAAAGGAATTGTGGAATGGTTTACAATATAATTCACAACCTATTATCCAACAAATTGAAGATAAAATTATTAAAGGTGTTGAGTGTAAAATTGGTTTTTATATTAATGATAATCCAATAGTTGAAAGATTATTTTATGTTGATGGTTTTAATCCGGTTGCAAGATGGTCAACAGATTTAATAAATGCGGTTACTGATATTGCTGACCTTATTTTTAATAAAATAAAAACTGTTGATGTGAAAAATATGTGGGATGATTATGATTTGATTAATAATAAAGGTTATACTATTAACCAAATTAGAGAATTCTCTCCTGCAAGAAGAGAAGAATTATTAAAAAAAAATAAATAAAAAATGGGAGTTAACTCCCATTTTTATATTCTCTTTTTTGCTTCTTCTATCATTACATTAAGATATTCCATATAATTATTATATCCATCATTCATCCAATCAGGTTTAAAATCAAACATAAAATCAAGAACATCTTTACCTTGATCTTCCCAATTTTCTTTCATTATTGTTGGCATAAAATAAGGAATATAATTTACAAAAGCATACCGTATGTCAACTATAAGTGCAGCTTCAGTTATTTTTTGATACCATAAATCTCTCACACTAATATTTTCGACTTTTATAATTCCCATGTCAGCAAATACAAGAATTTTAGTACGTTGAAAAAATGTAAATTTACGTTTAGTTAAATTTCTCAAACCACCAGTTGCAATCCAAATATATTGTGGATATAATATAGACATTATAATAGCAGTTTTTTCGGCTTCAACAATACAAATAAAAGTATTTTCTTTATCAAAATCTTCCATAAGAAGATGATGACCAAAAAACGGTATTGGTCTTCTACCTTCAAATTCTATTGTATGTACTTGATCGTTTTTATCTTTATATCTACAATTATGTAACCATTGTGGATAACTACCTCGTCCTTCTTTTATTCTATGTAAATCATTTCCATACCAAATAATTTTAGCAGTATGTAAACCATAACTAATATAAGGAAAAGTAGTTGCACCATCATGCCAAGTACCAAGTTTATATTTATTAAATATTTCAAGTACTCTTTTTTTTCCAAACATTTTAACAAGTTGTCTTAATAAGACATTTTCTGCCTTATATGTATTTTTTCTCATTGTTTCATAAAAACCATCAGGAATAAAATCACAATCATGAATACTTAAATATTCTTCTTCAATATCTAATTTATTATTTATGATTTTATTATTTTCTGGTCTTTTATGATAACCACAATGATTTTCCCTATCACATCTACCATAATCACCTTCAAGGTATCTTCCGGTACTTGTGTTTCTATATTTTACAAAACAACTATTTTGTTCACAAGAAGGACAATCAAATTTTTCTTTTGAATCTAATTCATATAAAAATTTTCCCACATTAAACTTTTTTATAAAGTATACCTTTAGCGTTACGTTTTAATAAACCAATTTCACACCATTTTAATAATAAATTATTTGCTTTTATGGTAGTCATATTTAATTTTTTTTCCATTAATTTTATTACCTCAAAATATGGTTGTTGAGGTTGTAATTCCATTTCATAAAAATTTATTTCATTTTCATCTGTTAAATATTTTCTATATTTAATTGAAGTTAAATTTAATACATTAATAATTTCATTAAAATAAAAATCAATAATATTTGCAGAATTTAATATATCTTCATTTCTAATAAATTGATTAGGTTTATTATAATATGAATCAAGTCGATTTAATACAATAGCTATTCTGAAAATATATGAATCCATTTTACCCATAATAGAATTAAATTTATCAATATTTACTTTATTAATATCAACATATTTTATTTTACAATTTTCTCGCCATTCTTCTAATGTTTCTCTACAACCTTCTTCCATTAATAATGTTTCAGTTTCTTTAATACCATTAAATTTTGATAAATAATGTTCAAAAAAAGGTATTAATTTATTACTGTAAATATCTTTTTGTTCAAAGACATTTTTAGTTTTTAAATCTTCATCTAAAGTAAATAAAAATCTAAATATATTACCATTTGAAATTCTATCATCAGTGTACATATCAAAAAGCATTTGTTTTTGTGTTGCACCAAATAATGAAACTATTGGTAATGTAATATATGAATCACTTTCGTTACTTATTCTATCACGTTTAATAGCATCATAACCCCATAATTTTAATAATGTTTCTTCATCATTACCTTGACGATAACGATTAAACATTTTAAATAAACCACCAATTTCATCAGCACGAATTAAAAATGAATGACCATCATTATCAGCAAGCATTGTTAATAATTTTTCAAAAGTAAAATCATCACTAAATAAATTTATTTGTTTTTTTAATTCCGGTGGGGTATTATTTAAACTATGATTATTTAACCAATTTCGTAATATTGGATTATCATCTAAATAATTACCAACCATTTTAATTTTATTTTCTTTAATTAATGAGTTCCATTCAAAAACTAATTTATTACTTTTTTTTATTTCATTAATTAACGTTGTTTGATAATCAATAATAGGTTGATAAACAGTTCGCATTATTACACTTTTACCCATTCCTGAATTTAATGAAATAATTGTCCATATATTACTTCTTTCTTTCCATCCACCACTTATTTCAATTTCATAAAAATTACTTAAAACAAAACCACAAGCATTTAATACTGAACTTGCAACAACATTTTCATGTATTTTATTATTTCTACTAAGTAATTGAATATAGTCGGAAATGTGTGGAGTAAATGCATTTACTGGAAAATTATTATCTTTCATATTTTATATTAAAAAATTAGTATTACCTTTACTAATTGCCTTACAAACTTCATATTTATTATATAAATCTAAATCAGATAATTTTTGAAATTCTTTTTGTAAATTCGGAATTATTAATGTTCTTAATATTTTAGAATAAGAGTTACCATAAATATTAGAAATTGCATCAATCATTTTAAATTCTTCTTCAGTAAAAAGAATATTAACAGCACGAGATTTTCTCAATATTTTCTTTTTCATGAATGTTTGTATTATTAATAACAAATATAATGTCGTTTTATTTAAGTTCAAAGACTTTTAAAAAATAGTAAGATGATTTTTTAAAATTCCTTTCAATACTGTGGGGAAAGTGTGGGTAATTTTCAAATTACTGAAATACGTTTTTATAGTTAATCCATTAATTATCAATAATTAGACTATCAAAATTTTTTTCTCTTAGCATAAATAATAAAATAATAATACCCTATCATTAATTTTATATAATAAAAAAATATATTATATTTTACTTTAGCTTAAACAAAAAAAAATGAAGGTCTAATTATTGATATTCAATATGATAAGTGTTAAAACGTTACCTGTATTGACTTTCAGAGGAATTGATTTTTCAACTTTTGAGGTTTATCAATACTTTCAGAAGATTGAAATTTTTGAAGGTTAAAAATAATTACCCACACTTTCCCCACAGTATTGAAAGGAATTTTAAAAAATCATCTTAAATAATAAAAAAAATTTTGAAATTCAGTCTTTTTTAAAACTTGATAGTATTTATTTTTTCAGACGTTCAAAAATATATTTTAAAATATATTAAAAAAAGCTTGCATAGTAAATTTTTTTAAAATACATTTGCATCGTCTTTATAATAAAAAAAGTTCTTTCACTTATTGTGAAGTAAATTAATGGGGAAGTATGCAAATATAAAAAACAAGATTATAATCGTCATACTCCTGCTGGAGAACTGATTGTGATTTCAGTAAAAGGTACAGCAAATTGTCTTTAGAACAGTTGATTGTAGGTTCGATTCCTACCTTCCCCACAAAAAAGGAAACTGATTGTTGTTTCAGTATGAATTAGCTCAATTGGTAGAGCATCCGCTTCGTAAGCAGAATGTCGTGGGTTCAATTCCCATATTCTTAAACAAACACAACAAACACAATATCCTTTTTAAAATATATTGCGGGATGGAGAAGATGGTCATCTCGTGTGGCTCATAACCACAAGTTCGTGGGTTCAAATCCCACTCCCGCTACTAAAAAAGAAGAACTGATAGTTTTTTCAGTAAATTTGACGGTAAATCGAATCATTACAAAACAAAAACTAACAAACTTCTTCTAATTTTTAAAGTTCTTTAAAATATTAAAATGGGGAGATAGAAATATCGAAAAATAATACTATCTCAATATTCCCTTAAATGGGAAAACTAATGGTGTTTTCAGTAAAAAAGGTAAAATAATTGTGTGAAAACAGTTTATGTTGGTTCGACTCCAACTCTCCCCGCAAATTGGGAAAACGAAAAGTGTTTACAGTAATTCATCGGTTCGAATCCGATATTGTTCTTCAAAAATTGAACGATTAGCCAAGCTGGATAAGGCACAAGTCTCTTAAACTTGCATTTATAACAAAAAATACTTTTAAAATGTTCCCAAACATTATTTCTGTCGGTATCAGAATATAAAAATTACCGCCTAACATTTGAAACGTTCTTTTTAGTTCGTAGGTTAAAAATGATTTTAAATCACAGAAGTGTGATATTTTTCAAAAATATTTGGAAGAACTGATTGTGTTTTCAGTAAATATTTGAAATATAATAATTATTAAACAATACAGTCGAACTTCTTCTCTTTATTGAGAAGATAAGTTATTCCTTAAATAAAATGGGTGGGGACAAGGCATAGAAATATGCCTACTCTGCCCATTTTATTTTTTATTTAGATAATTTTATATATATTTACCAAGTGAAATTTTAAATAACCATTTAAATAAATTTTTATATAATGAAAGATTTGGTATTAACACAAAAAATGCTCAGTATAGTAAAACAATCATTAATTGATGGTTTAACTGTTGCAAGTGGTGCTAAGAGCAGTGCTACTTATTACCATAAGAAAGAAGATCAAACAAAAGCTATTCAAACTCAAATTAGGAATTTGTATATGCTTTCGAAAGAATTACCTTTAATTGTAGCAAATCAAAAAGGTGCTACAGGTCTGTTTATTTCAGAGGTATTACTTAATGAATTTAAAAGTACTTTAAGGGGTGGAGCATGTAATATTGTTAATCCACTTGACTGGTATGATAATGGATTAAGTGATAAAGCAGTTTTGTCTGCATTAAATAATCTTGGTGAAAATGGTATTCCATATGTTCTTCGTTTATTTGTGGGATTGAAAAGTGCTAAAGTAAATAATGAAAGATCAAGAAAGATTGCACTTGGTTTTATTTGGGGTCAATCAAATCTTGAATTTTATACGATGAAATATCGTAATAAGATTGCTCAGGTTTTAAAACATATTTATGGAAATAAAATGACATCAGTATTGCTTTCAATAGCAAGTAAGCAGATAACATATCCTACTGGAATTAGTAATGAAAAGGAAGGAAATATTGCAAATGAATTAATTTTGAAGTATTTTAATGGTGATGCAATTAAAGCATTTAAACTATTACTTTTTATTTACAAAAGGGATGATAATATCACTTATGATGTAACAGAATTTCCTCTTTTGAGTGAATATCAAAAAGCAAAAGTAGATGTTACTGGAATTAAAACTGTACCGGAAGAAGTTCTTTTGGGTTTAATTTCAAGTGTAAAACATCCACAATATCATTCAATGTGGGCAACAAAACTTCAGAAAGAAACAACAAAAGCTTTAATTAGGAAAAATGTTGAAGTTACTTCTATTAACCAGCAGGTACGTCAAACAAAATCGACAGCTAAGTTAGGTGTTGAAAAAAATGTTGACTTGGAAAAGGCAACTGATTTCTTAGCACTTTACAAAACTGGTTATGAAAATGGTTTTACTAATGAAATTAAAACTGCAATTGATAAACTTGCAGAAAAGAAGAAGATTGATGGATTCTTTTATCAAAATATTGGTATTATTGTTGATAATAGTAATTCAATGACTGGTCATAAACAAGAATCTAAAAACACCCCAAAAGCTATTGCAGAATTTACAGCAAAAGTTCTTTTGAAGTCTACAAAAACAGGTGTTATAATCGGAACTGAAGGTGAAGTTACTGATTTAGCTACTTCATTTATTGATTTATTAAAAAGGGAAAATCCTTTAAAACCATATGATGCAATTTTCATTTTAACTGATGGTTATGAAAATGCTTATGATGGATTAACAAATGAAGTTATAGGTATTTGGACAGCAGAAAGTGGTAGAAATATTCCAATGTTTCAAATTTCACCAATTACCAGTGCTGAAATGGGTGGTAATGTGAGAAAATTGGGTTCAAAGGTTATTACAATGGCAATTAACAATCCAGTAGCATTACAACCACAGATTAACGCAAGGTTGCTTGAAATTGATACCAAAAAGTGGCTTGAAAATCAGGTATTGGTTCTTGAATCTATACCAATTAAAAGGTCAAAAAAAATTAGTATTAACGTTTAAAAATTAATTAATATGTTCAACTATCTAAGAATATTGTTGGATATGAAGGATATTATCAAATTAGTAATTTTGGAAGGGTAAGAAGTTTAAATAGGAATGAAATTAATATTAATGGTATTAATAGAAAATTGAAAGGTTCATTGAAAAATACTTTTATAAGTGAAGGTTATGTTTTAGTAACTTTATCAAAAAATAATATAAATAAGTCACATACTATACATAGATTAGTTGCTGAAGCTTTTATTCCTTATTTAAATAATTTAAATGAAGTAAATCATAAGGATAGAAATAGAAAAAATAATTTTTTATTAAATTTGGAATGGTGTACTTCAAGAGAGAATACTCATCATGCGAGAAGAAGAATGAAAAGTAGTAGTAAATATGTTGGTGTATCGCAAGATAAACAAAATTCTCAAAAACCTTGGATATCAAGAATAACAATTTGTAATAAAACAAAATTTTTAGGTAGATTTGAAACAGAAGAATTAGCGTTTGAAGTATATAATTTAGCATGTGAAAAAATAAATATTAAAATTAATTTATTATGAATACAAGAGATTTTACTGAACTATTAAAAGGTTGTCGTCCAATTAAAGATAAAAACGGTAACATAGTAATACAAAGCATATTAAATATGCAAGTTGTATGTTTAACGACTGATAAAGAATATTCTATGGATGAACGTTTTGCTAATCCATTGACTTCATTAGTTGCTGGTAATTCTACATATGGTCAGATTAGTTTTACCAATAAAGAAGATAAGGAAATTATTTTACCAACACAAATGGCGGTAATTACTAAACAAAGTGCTCAGAATCATGGTATGACCAAAGCAGGTTATATGGCAAGTAAATCAAACATTACTTACCATGATGCTGGTTGTGTTCAAGGTTCTCAGGGTGGAACATTTAGAGGTACTCAGGAATTTCGTATGCTTCCGATAACTATGCGTGAAATGGTATTTGATACTATCGGAAAACCATCTGATCTTGGTAGAATTTATCCGGCTATTGAAAAATTAGGTCGTGAAACCGATTCAGGTACTGGTCGTTATCTTAATGTATATTTTGAAAAATATGATAAGAAACTTGAACAATTTATTGCTCACTTTGAACGTCCCAAAAACCTTATTGGTGTTGTTATATTAATTGATGGTGAAATTGTTGCAATTGATAAATTTCCTTCATTTACTTATGCTGAACAAGTTTGGGATTTAATGATTCGTGACTGTTATGGTGCACTTGCAATTATAAGTGAATTGAAGCAGAAAACTTCAAACACTGAATTTACTCAGGCATATGAAGAAATTAAAAAAAATCATCAAGATAGTATTGTTGATTTACTTGAAAAAGCATTAATTAGAACTAAAGAAAAGATGACTGCAAATGTTCAGGAAAAAATTCAGGAAGTTCTTGATCTTACTTTCGATGCAACAATTGATGTTGAAGGTAATCCTTCTTCTACAAGTAGAGCACCAAAAAGTTATGTTCTTAAGACAGAGAATAATGATTATATTGGTCAAGTTATTTGTCAAAATGAATTTAATTTCTTAGTTTCAATAGTAAAAAGGGAGAATTTTAATCCTGAAGCATATCGTAATGTAAATGAATTAAAACGTAAAGCACAAAAACAAAATAGGTTTACTTTATAATATAAAGATTAAAAAATAAAAACCCCGCAACAGCATTTGCGGGGTTTTTTTATAATATATAGTATAGATAATTAAATTTAATATATTTTTTTCTGTATTTATATTAAATAAATTCAAACTAAAATGTTTGAATTTGCTAATTGGGGGTACGGTTATATAATTATAAAAATTATGGGAAATTTAACAACAATAGAATTTATTGAAAGAGCAAAAAAATATCATAGAAATAAGTATGATTATTCAAAATCGATTTATTGTAAATGTTTAGATAAATTAATAATTTCTTGTAATATTCATGGTGATTTTAAACAAACGCCTAATTCACATTTAAATGGTCAAGGATGTCCAAAATGTGGAATTATAAAAAGAGGAAATGATAAAATATTAAAAGCAAATAAAAATTTTAAATATAAAGCAAATAAAATTCATAACAATAAATATGATTATTCGATAACAAATTATAGTAGTAGTAGAAATAAAGTAGAAATTATTTGTTTCGAACATGGAATATTTGAACAAATTGCTTCTGATCACTTGAACGGACATTGTTGTCCCAAATGTTCACATCCAAGTAAAAAATTAACAACAGAAGAATTTATTAAAAAGGCAAATAATGTTCATAATAATGTATATGACTATTCATTTGTAAAATATATTAATGCACATAAAAAAATAAAAATTTTTTGTAAAAAACATGGTGAATTTTCACAAAAACCGAATTCACATTTATGTGGTCAAGGTTGTCCATTTTGTAATAATTCAAAGGGTGAAGAAAAAATTACTCAATTTTTGAAAAAAAATCATATAATTTTTGAATATCAAAAAGGATTTGATAATTGTAAAAACAATAAACATAAATTATATTTTGATTTTTATTTACCTGAAAAAAAAACGTTAATAGAGTATGATGGTATTCAACATTATTATGCATTTGAACATTTTGGTGGTAATTTAAAACTTAATAAAATTCAACAAAATGATAAAATAAAAACAGAATATGCAATAAATAATGATTTAATATTATTACGTATAAAATATACTGAAAGAAATAATATTTCTGAAATATTAAAAAATAATATAAGTGTCTAATAATTAAGTATATGGGATTTTTTGCAAGACCTGACCTGAGTGATATTAGTTTTAAACAATTACCTGACAGTTTATTAACATTATCTGGTCAGACCAGAATTGCTACAACAAGTGGTTTAACTTTGACTAATGGTATTGGTGGATTTGTTCCAATAATTGCTACTGGTAATACTGCGGGTAGTGTTTTAACTTATCGTGGTGGTAGAATTTCTTTAGAAGGATCGGCAACTTCTGGTGAAAGTAGATATTATTGTGCATCACCTACAACATGTACTGTTGGTGGATTACTTTCAGGTAGTAATATTACTGGTTGTACAATTACAAGCATCCTTGAATGTATTTTAGTTCCACCAATCCCATTATCAACAAGTTTAAGTGTTATTAATTATTATAGTGGTGGTAGCACAAGCGCAAGTATTAGACAATTTGGTGATGTTTCATTTGGTTGTTTAGGTTGGTGTGTAGTTAAAAACACAAACGATATTTGTGGAATAATTATAAGTACTGATGGTACTGGTATTTATGATACAGCATTATTATCTGGTGGTACAATAAATGTTAGTACTGGTGGAACAATTGGATATACTTTTAATGAATATTTATATGCTGATCCTTCTATTGGTGGTTCTGTTCCGGCAGCATCTGCATGTACTTCAACAACAGCATATTATTGTTTAAGTGCTGTTTCAACAACTAATGAATTAAGCAGTACTTCTGCATCAATTTTATGGAGAAATAAAGCATATTGTTTTATTAATAATCTCGCATATTATTGTGGTAATTGTATTGGTGTAGATGCATTAATGTGTGTTGCTAATCAATCATTTGTTAGTACAAGTTTAGCGTTTAATACTTCATATACATTAAATAATGAATTTTTTTATTATGCATATCCTGCAGTTTTAGGAACACCATCATTTACAGTAAATGGTTTACCTAATAATGCTTGGGGAAATCTTTCTATAGGTACATTATTTACTATGACATTTGTTAATGCAAATAATTATAGTAATGAATATTATATTGCAAGATCAGATAGTAGAATAACTGGAACATATTGCATAATAGCAAGTTAATAAAGAAAATAATATGGCAGAATATTTTAAAGGAACATTATTAGCTTCTCCAATAGTGAGAGGTTCATCGGGGGATACTTATGGTACTCATCATTCCGTACTTGGTGTTGGTGGTTATATGGAATTTAAAACTCTTGATGAAAGAGATGCATTACCAGTTAATGATGATGAAACGACTGGATTAAATTATGATGAAATTTCAAGTGGTCAACGTAGACTTGGAATGATTGTTCATGTTTTAGATACAAACGAATTATATCACTTACATCCTAAAACTTCTGGTGGTACATATATTACTTTAACTGAATGGTATTCATTATATCCAACAAATAGTGCTAAAATAAATGCATTAGGTGATAATAATAATTGGTATGTATTACCATTCGGTATTGATAGTGAAGATATTGGTGAAAGAATTAGTAAAGAATATACTCAAAGTGGAAATAGTTTTCAACTTGGTGATATTCTTGGACATAATGGTACTGAGTTTTTAAGAGTTAATGCATTTACTGCAAAAACATATGAACCATTAGGTATAGTAACAACCAGTGGATCAACATTTATTTTAACATTTGTTGGTAGAATTAGTACTACAGGTATTGTAGATTATACTGGTAATACGTTAAGTGCAGCAACAGTTTATTATCTTGCTTCAACTGGTTTTACTGGTTGGGTATCAGATTTTGGTGATGGTAAATTAACAAATATTGCACCAACTGGTCTTGATGAAATGTCAAAACCAATGCTTGTTACTACAAGTATTAGTTCTGGAATTGTTTTACAATACAGAGGAATGTCAAAAAGTGAACAAGGTTTATCTATTGGACAATTTAATATATATACTGGTGATACCCAAACAAAATATTTAGATCAACTGGTTACTGGAGCAACAAATATTGGATATTTTACCGGATATACCAGTGTACAAACAATAGATATTTTAACTTCAATTGCAGCATATAATGGTACATATCATTCGGTTTATAATAATTATTATAGAGATATTAATGGTATTATTCGAATAGGAACACCAGATTATCATGGAGTATTAAGACGAGGATATGTAAGTAATTTTACTCCAAAAAAATCGTGGTTATATAATAAATATACTGGAAGTAGTAATCAAATTGGTTGGATTTTAGTTGATGGTGATATTACTGTAAATGTTGGTAATTTTTTAACTGCAGGTAATACTTCAGCAAATGTTGGATTTCCAGTATTTACTCAAACTGAATGGTGGAATACAGGAAGTAATACTGGTGATACTGGTGGAACTGGTTATTATACTAATAGTGCTATTGCATTAGATGTTAATGGTAGTCTTTATAGTGGTGGAATATATAATATTGGAGGTCCTGTTTTTAGTAATAAAGAATATCAGGAACTTCATTTTAGAACATTATTATCAAAAGGTTCTCAAATTGAAGTAACATATGATAATAATTTTATTTATATATCTGGAGGAACGTTCACAAATGTAACTGGTGCAACTGGAGGTATAAATATTGGTTCAGGTGTTGGTGTATATAGTGGAATAACTGGAAATATACTTGAATTTAAATCTATTATTGGTAGTGGTGGAACAATAATTACGGATAACGGAGATTCAATTATAATTTATACAAGTGGTGGATCGGGTGCTGGAATGTATAATTTAAGTTCACCCTCTGTTATTCCACTTGGTGGAATATGTTCAGGTACAATTTTAACAGGAAAAACAGCATTTCAATTATTTGAAGAATTATTAGTTCCTGAGTTATGTGGTGTTATTACAGCACCATCGATAGGAATTGGATTATCGTCTACTGGTACATTTGAAATAGGGTGTTCTCTTTCTCAAACAGTTACTGGTACATTTAGTAGAGGATGTATTAATCCACAATATTGTAGTATTTCAAATAAAAGAAGTGGTAGTGTAAATGCATATTGTTTTACTGGTACTGGAATGCCATCAGGATTTCAAACATGTTTAGTATCACCTGCAATTCGAATAAGTTCAGGTTATACGGTAATATCTGGTTCACAATCATGGGGTGTTTGTGCATCTTATAATGCAGGTAATCCGGCATTGGGTAGTAAAGGAACTCAATATTGTGCAGCTTTGATTTCTGGTTGTACATCTGCATCAAGTGCAAGTATTACTGGTATATATCCATATTATTATGGTAAACTTACTTGTGGTATACGTCCTCCAGTAAGTAATAATTTAATTACTGGTGGTTCTAAAGTAGTATCAAGCAGTACTGGTACAGTAACACTTACTTTTAGTAGTTCTTCAAGTGAATATACTTGGGTTGCAATACCATCAACATCAACTTCGAAAACATGTTGGTATGTAAATGCATTAGATAATGGTAATATAAATAGTAGTCCGGGTGATAAATATCCTGATGAATGTGTATTTATTGTATGTTCAGGTGAAGGATGTTGGTCAAGTATCAATTATAAAATATATATGAGTGGAACTGTTGGTGCAATAACAGACCCAATTCAATTCAGAAACAGTTAATAAATAAATAAATAAATGGCTATAAATTTAAGTGATAATATTAAAATTAATGCTCCAAAACCAATTGAGAGTAAGTATTTAAATGTAACTATACCATATACAAGTATAAGTGAAGTTAATAGTTGTATACCAATAGGTGAAAGACATATTGGTTTAGTAGTTAATATTAATAATTCTAATTATTGGTATGGTACTGGTGTTACCGATGGGTCATTGGTCTCAATAAATAATGATATTATAATTAATGAAGATCAAGTAACAAATCTTCCAGAAGATTTAATATCATTACAAGATCAAATATATAATTTAAATGCTGTACAAACTACAACAATATATTATTTTGAAAATACACCAAGTGATATTCCAACATATGAGGGTTTAGTGACATTACCTCAAACCATTTCAGGTGTAAGCGAATCGGTTAGTATTAATGGAAGTACTTCTGTTTTTGATGCATATGCAACACCACTCGGAATACCAAATGTTAATGAAATACCTGCAGGTTTATGGATTTTTCATACACATGCACAATTTTCATCAACAACTGGTTTAAATTATATACATTGGGATGCATATAAAAGAACATCTGGTGGTACTGAAACGTTATTGTTTAGGGCATCAACTTCCGATATTAATACAACAGCATTGGTTGAATATCAAGTTGAAATGATATATAGCGCAATTACAATGAATTATTCTGATAGATTAGTTGTTAGAATTTTGGCTGAAACTACTGGTGGTGGAAAAACTGCAACAGTTTATTATAGTGGTGTTGATAATTTTGGTTTTATTCAACCACCTCTTACAACTAATGTAAGTCCACAATGGAATTCAATAGTAAATAAACCATTATGGTTAACTGGTCAAACATTAAGCGCATTTGAAAATGATCATAGTCATTCACAATATGAATTACTTTCTAATTTCAATACATATACCGGTAATACTGAAAATAGATTAGAAAATATTGAAAATGATATTTTAATAATATCTGGTTTAACAGGTAATTTAATAACTGGTGCAACAAATGGATTGTCAATTGTTGATAGTAATGTTGTTTTAGGTGGTACATTAACTGGTGATACTACCATTGATTTAAATAATAAATTATTAGATTTCACAAACCAAACAATTCCATTTATAATTGGTAATTTATTTAATGATAGTGTCACTTCAATAGCAATACAAAATGATAATAAGATATTAGTTAGCGGTGTATTTACTACTTATTCAGGGGTAACTGCAAATAGAATTATTCGATTAAACACTGATGGTAGTATTGACAATACATTTAATTCTGGTAGTGGATTTGATAATAATGTTAATTTAATAACAATACAATCAGACAATAAGATTTTAATTGGTGGTGATTTTACTTCATATTCAGGGGTAACTGCAAATAGAATTATTCGATTAAACACTGATGGTATAATCGATAATACTTTTAATACTGGTAGTGGATTTGATAATGACGTTCGTTCAATAGCAATACAAGACGATAATAAAATATTGGTTGGTGGATTAAATTTTGTTACTTATTCAGGGGTAACTGCAAATAAAATTATTCGATTAAACACTGATGGTAGTATTGACAATACATTCAATTCAGGTAGTGGATTTAATAATGGAGTTTTATCTATAGCAATACAAGATGATAATAAGATTTTAATTGGTGGATATTTTACTTCATATTCAGGGGTAACTGCAAATACAATTATTCGATTAAACACTGATGGTAGTATTGACAATACATTTAATTCTGGTAGTGGATTTGATGATGGCGTTCGTTCAATAGCAATACAAGACGATAATAAAATATTGGTTGTTGGATTAAGTTTTACTACTTATTCAGGAGTAACTGCAAATAGAATTATTCGATTGAATTCTGATGCCAGTATTGACAATACATTCAATTCAGGTAGTGGATTTAATTACAGTGTTAATTCAATAGCAATACAATCAGACAATAAAATATTGGTTGGTGGTAGCTTTACCACATATTCAGGGGTAACTGCAAATAGTATTATTCGATTAAACACTGATGGTAGTGTTGATGATACATTCAATTCAGGTAGTGGATTTAATAATCCTATTTATTTTATGACAATACAATCAGACAATAAAATTTTAATTGGTGGATATTTTACTTCATATTCAGGAGTTAGTGCAAATTATTTTATTCGATTAAACACTGACGGTAGTATTGATACTCAACAATATAATTATACTTTTGAGTTTAATAATAATACACTATCAGTTCCAAATTTAATTACATCCGGATTTACTTTATCTAATGGTAGTCAAGGTGATGGATATGTATTAGAATCAAATAATTATGGAAATGCTTCATGGGTATCTATTTCCGGATTAATTTCGGGATTAACTGGTACTACAATAAATGCAACAAATGGATTGTCATTAATTGATAGTAATGTTGTTTTAGGTGGTACTTTAACTGGTGATACATATATTGATTTAAATAATGATTTTTTTAAATTTATTGATCAAATGATTCCATTTAATTTTGGTGGTGGATTTGATGGTAAAGTTAGTTCAATTATAATACAATCAGACAATAAAATTTTAATTGGTGGATATTTTACTTCATATTCAGGAGTTAGTGCAAATAGAATTATTCGATTATATTCTGATGGTATAATCGATAATACTTTTAATACTGGTAGTGGATTTGATAATGATATTTATTCAGTTGCAATACAATCAGACAATAAAATATTGGTTGGGGGTGGTTTTACCACATATTCAGGAGTTAGTGCAAATTATATTATTCGATTAAACACTGATGGTAGTATTGATAATACTTTTAATTCTGGTAG